>ENA-OQNN01000052-OQNN01000052.1-human-gut-metagenome-genome-assembly--contig:-NODE-52-length-137661-cov-9.770035_pt1 | contig 137661 bp, 127 predicted proteins | sample MGYA00242624_ERZ504870 | MGnify/ENA primary metagenome ERZ504870 (study PRJEB26092, sample SAMD00036379) | human gut metagenome | host: Homo sapiens | study: EMG produced TPA metagenomics assembly of... | reverse complement strand
AAAGGCTGCGGGATCTGCGTAGCATTTTGCCCCAAACAGGTTTTGGCAATCAGCGAGATCGAAAAAGTAGAGGTGGTCGCCGAGGATAAATGTATCCAATGCGGCCAGTGCGAAACACGCTGCCCTGACTTTGCGATTTTTGTAGAAAAGTAAAACGGAGGAGTTGAAATCATGTCCAAAATCCTTTTGTTACAAGGCAACCAGGCAGTGGTCGAAGGCGCCATCGCTGCCGGTGTAAAATTTTTCGGCGGCTACCCTATCACACCCTCTACCGAAGTTGCTGAATCTTTGGCTGAACGCCTGCCTCTCGTCGGCGGTAAATTCATCCAGATGGAAGACGAGATCGCTTCCATGGGCGCTATTATCGGCGCAGCGCTGACCGGCAAAAAAGTTATGACCGCGACCAGCGGGCCCGGCTTTTCTTTAAAACAGGAGCTGATCGGTTATGCCTGCATGGCCGAGATCCCTTTGGTCATCGTCAACGTGCAGCGCGTAGGCCCGTCTACCGGCCAGCCTACCTCTCCTTCCCAGGGCGACCTGATGCAGGCCCGCTGGGGCACGCACGGCGATCACTGGCTCATTGCCCTGACCCCGGCCAGCGTGCCTGAATGCTTTGAACTGACGCTGCGCGCTTACGCTCTCAGCGAAAAATACCGTGTTCCCGTTGTACTGCTGATGGACGAAGTTATCGGCCATATGCGCGAGAAGATCGAACTGCCGGACGATTACAGCGAGATCCCGCAGGCAGAACGTAAACAGCCTGAATGCAGCCCCGAAGAATTTAAAGCCTACGCTACCGACGACAGCCTTGTACCCGCCATGCCCGCTTTCGGCAGTGGCTACCGCTGGCACGTCACCGGTCTGGTACACGACGAGACCGGTTTCCCGAAAGGTACACCGGCTGCTACTTTAGCCGCTACCAACCGTCAGCATGACAAACTTTACAACAATCTTGACGACATCGTCCAGGTAGAAAACTACCAGATGGAAGATGCCGAATATGCAGTTATCGCCTTCGGCGGCGGGGCCCGCACCGCTTACGAAGCTGTCGATATGGCACGCAGGGAAGGTCTCAAGGTCGGCCTGATGCGCCCGATCACGATCTGGCCGCTGGCTGACAGGCAGATCAAAGAACTGGCCTCCAGGGTCAAAGGTATTTTGGTGCACGAGCTCAACTACGGACAGTATGTACTGGAAGTAGAGCGCGTCGTCGCAGGACAGGTACCGGTTGCGCTGTACGCAAAATACGACAACGAACCGGCTACCCCCGCTCAGCTGCTGGCTGAGATCAAAAAGGCCATGGCCTAAGAAGGAGAGGAGATTTGATTATGAATATGGAAGCAATGATCGATAAATATTTCCGTCCGGGCCGCCTGCCTCATATCTGGTGCCCCGGCTGCGGCAACGGTGTCGTTACCGGCACCATCGTCAAGGCAGTTGCCAAGCTTGACCTTGATAAAGACAAAGTTGCAGTTATTTCCGGCATCGGCTGCAGCAGCCGTGCCTCCGGCTATTTAGATTTCAATACAGTCCATTCCGCACATGGACGCGCTTTGCCGGTAGCGACCGGCGTTAAACTGGCTGATCCCGGCCTGACTGTCATCGTCGTTACCGGCGACGGCGACGCTACAGCGATCGGCGGCAACCACCTGATCCACGCTGCCCGCCGCAACATCGATATGACCGTCGTACTTTACAACAACAGTATTTACGGTATGACCGGCGGCCAGTATTCGCCTTTGACACCGACAGGCTCCAAAGCGACGACAGCTCCTTATGCGACGATCGAACAGGACTTCAACGTAGCCGAGCTGGTCAAAGCGGCCGGCGCTACCTTTGTTGCGCGCGGCACCACTTTCCATGCCCAGATCCTGGCCGACCTGATCGCCAAGGGTATCGAACACAAAGGCTTCAGCCTGATCGAAGCTGTTACTGCCTGCCCCATCTCCTACGGACGCCAGAATAAAATGGGCGGTCCCGCCGACATGATGAAATGGCAGCGCGACCACGCAGTACCGCTGGCAGCCTGGGATAAAATGACCGAAGAACAAAAAGCGGGCAAATTCCCGATCGGCGTACTGTATCAGGTTGAAGGCAGACAGGAATATACAGCAGCCTACGACGAGCTGATCGCAAGAGCGCAGGGAGGTAAATAATCATGAAACAGGAATTACGTTTATCCGGTACCGGCGGCCAGGGCCTGATCACAGCCGGCATCATTCTGGCAGAGGCGGCGCTTTTAGACGGCAAGCTGGCGATCCAGTCCCAGTCTTATGGCCCGGAAGCCAGAGGCGGCGCCTCTAAAGCAGAGGTCATTATCTCTGACGAAGCGATCCACTTCCCGAAAGTGACCGACCCGAACCTGCTGCTGGCAATGAGCCAGGAAGCGGCTACCAAATATTCACACGACCTGACGGCAGGCAGCGTTATGATCACCGACAGTCTTTTCGTCAGCGACGTGCCGGACTTCGGCGGCAAGGTCTACGAGCTGCCGATCACCCACAGCGCCAAAGAAGTGCTTGGCAAAGCGCTTTTTGCCAACATCATCGCGCTGGGAGCTTTGGTGAAACTGACCGGCATCGTCAGTGAAGAATCGCTGGTCAAAGCTGTTTTGAACCGCGTACCGAAAGGCACTGAAGAAAAAAATAAACAGGCATTGCAGGTTGGTATGGATCTGATCAAATAAGCTGCTGTAATCCCCGGCATTATTAATAATGCCGGGGATTTTTGCGCATTCCAGCCCCTTATGTGTTATAGTAGTAATATACACATCAACATTACGAGGTAAAAACATGTTAACCCAACAACTTGCTGCATCCCGCAGCGAAGACGACGGACGTATCTCCGATATTTCTTTCCATGATGAAACTCTGAATAATGAAGACCTCAGCAAAATCATTTTTCACAATGTCCAGTTCAGCAAATGCCGCTTTACACGCTGTGATTTCTCACAATCACGCTTTTTGTCAGTCGCTGTAAAAAACTGTGATTTTTCCAACTGTAATTTCAGCGAAAGCTTTTGGAAACAAGTAACTATCACCGACAGCCGCGGCAACGGTGCCGATTTCTCACAAAGCTGCTGCAAGGAATTGACCTTGTGTGACAGTTCCTTTGCATACGCCAATTTCTCCAAATCACAATGGGAAAACTCTGCCGTCAGCAACTGCTCTTTCAAAGAGTCCTTCTGGGCTGAAGTACGCCTGAAGAAACTTACTTTAGCAGCTTCAGTTTTCAGCGGTGCCGACTTCTTTAAAACACCTCTTAAAGACCTTGATTTTTCAGACTGCAAAATCGATGGCATTACTGTTTCAGAAACTTTTAAAGAACTGCGGGGCATGCAGATCAATTTACTGCAATCCGCTGACATTGCCAGACTGCTGGGCATCAAAATAGTTTAAAATCCCGGCTGGCTTTATTTTAATTTTCACACACAACATATAAAACCTGGATTGCTGTTATCAAAAATAACAATAATCCAGGTTTTATATTTTTCTTGATTAATATATTTAACTTTTTATTTTTATATTCATTTAAAAAATGTTATAATTTTAATATAAAAAATTATTTATTGTCGTCCTGTTTATCAGGGGGAGGATCTGCAATGAAACGCTTTGACAAAAAACTAAATGCCCAGGATATCATTAACGCTATTCCCGGCGGCGTCGCAATCTATAAAGTTTCCGACATCTTTGAAACGGTTTACTATTCTGACGGCGTACCCGCTCTTTCCGGCTATAGCCGCAATGAATATGACCAGCTCATAAAACAGGATGCTGCTGATCTTATCTATCAGGAAGATGCCGCTATGGTCATTCGGAAGATACGCCAGGTACTGGAAGCCGGAAAATCGGCAAGCTTTGAATTCCGCAAACAGCATCGCGACGGACACATCGTCTGGGTCAATGTTCACGCCCGGAAAATAGGCGAAGACGGCGGTCATCCCCTTCTGCAATGTGTATTCCACAATATTTCCGCCTTCAAACAGGCCCGAGAAGAGCTGGCACACGTCATCAATTCTATCCCCGGAGGCATCGCTGCCTATGATTTTAATGATATGCAGAATCCCCGGCGTCTGTTTTGTTCCGATGGTGTTGCTAAACTTTTCGGCTGCAGTGACGCAGCTGATCTGCAGCATTATGCGGCCAATCCCTGGAGCATGGTTTTTAAAGAAGATTATCAGCGGGTCTACGATGCTTTCCAGCATATGTTCATCAGCAGTGACACTCTTGATCTTTCTTATCGTATCACCCGAAAAGATCAGGTACTGGAATGGGTCCATCTGAATGGCAAAGCTATCAACGGCATCTTTTATGCCGTTTTTACCGGTATGTCCGATGAAGCCAAATTATTCCAGCAGATCAGCAACGAAGCGGCCCAGGGTATCTATGTCATTGATAAAAAGAACCATGACCTGCTGTATTACAATGAAAACGTAGAACTTTTTTTAACAGGTAAAAACAATGCCTGGGGTAAAAAATGCTACACCGCCCTGCACGACAAACAGACTCCCTGCACCTTCTGCCCTTTATCAATGATCAAAAATATCGAAAAACCACAGGAGCTTACCTTCGCAAACGGCAAAAGCTACGAGATCCGTGCCAAAGAACTTGAATGGAACGGTCTGCCTGCTTACACGCTTTTTATTAACGACATTACCGATAAAATAACCAGTTCGCGCAAAACCGAGCAACTGGAACAGTTTTATCAGACCCTTGTCCAGAATCTTCCTGGCGGCATTGCAGTCATCCGTTTTGATATGGCAAAAAAACAAATGCTCCCCGAATATATTTCCGAGGGTTTCGCCGCCATGACAGGTATGTCCACTGACGAAGCTTACGCGCTTTACAAAAACGATGCCACAGCTGGCGTCCATCCTGACGACCTTGACTATATCATTGGCCGATTGAATCAGCATCTCAAGAAGCACCTTGATACCTGCGAAAGTATCTACCGGCTGCGCAAAAAAGACGGCAGTTATATCTGGATCAAAAACAATTCTTCACTCATTTTAAGCCCAAACGAAATCCCGCTTATTTATGCAGTTTACAGTGATATCACCAAAGAAATAGAAGCGCAGAACAAGCTGCGCCAAAAATACAATGATCTTTTACTGCGTCAGCAGAACTATCCGCTTTCTAACGAGATTCTCAGCGGTTACTGCGATATAACCGCCAACAGGATCCTGCGTATTTACGACAAAACAGGTATCGATCCCCTGCAAAAATTTGGTTTCGAGCGCCAGAACTTTTTCAAGGGGCTGGCCACTCTTATCGAAAGCCCGGAAGAAAGACAGCACTTCCTTAATACCTTCCTCAATGCCCCGCTGCTGGAAAAATTTGCTCAGGGCATCAACAGTCAGGAACTAGAATGCTTTATCCGTATGCCTCATGATAGCAGCGGTCATTACCTTAAATGTGTCATCAATATGATAGAATCACCGGATAACGGCCACACGATCGGCGTACTTTCCGTGCTCGATCTGACACAATTTAAGATCAACGACCAGATATCGATGCATCTGGCACACGCCCATTATGATTTTATCGCTACCTGTGATTTCAACAGCGATAGCTATCAGCTTTTTTTCACAAACAGCAAAGCGAATCTAATGCCGCCTGAACAGGGAAGCTACAGCAAAAATATCGTCGCCTTCCTGCAGACCTTCACTGTCCCCAAAGATCGGGAATTTTGTATGGAAATGTTTGATCCCGCCAATATGCAGCGGCGGCTGTATCACGAAAATTCCTACTCCTTCCATTATTCACTGAAGGATGAACAAGGACATATCTATACTAAAAATATGATCGTATTCCTGATCGATCAGCGGCTGAATAAAGTCGGTATGGCCCGAGCCGATATCACAGACTACGTACGGGAACAGCGAGCGCTGCTGAATACGCTGGCCTATACCTTTGAGCAGCTCAGTATCATCAATCTGGTGACAAAAGAATTTACAATGTATACCCGCAAATCTGTACTGCAAAATCTGTCACCCTATAAATGCGCGGACTTTAACAGAGCACTGCACAAGCTCAGCCTTCCTTATACTAAACTGGCAGCGGATGAAACTGCGGCAGAAAAATTTTCTTTGCCGGTCATCCTCAGCAGGCTGGCAGAGAAACCGCAGGGTTACGAATTTACGCTGCCGTATCTTGCTAATGACGGCAGCGAAAAGAACAAACAGATCAACGTCCTTTGGGGCGACGAAGGTCATCATACGATTTGTCTTGTCCGATGTGATGTTACTGATATCATCAGCGCCGAAAAAAATTCCAGATCCGTACTGCAAAATGCCTTGGATCTGGCTCAGGAAGCCAACCGCGCCAAAACAGATTTTCTCTCCGCTATGAGCCACGACATCCGCACGCCCATGAACGCGATCATCGGTATGACGGATCTGGCCCTGGACGATCTGGATAACCGGCAGCATCTCAGCGAATATCTCGATATTATCAAAAGCTCTTCGTCACATCTGCTGACGCTGATCAATGACATTCTGGATATGAGCCGCATCGAAAAAGGCAAACTGAAACTGGCGCGTACCTCGTTCAACTTGTCCGTCGAAATAGACAGATTCTGCAGCCGTTACCAGCTGTTGATGGATAAAAACAGCCTTAACTTCCTGCATAACGCAGAACTTCTTCACTGCAATTGTATCGGTGATACCGCACAGCTGCAGCGTATCTGGGATAACCTTGTCAGCAACGCCTGTAAATTCACACCTCCGGGTGGCACTGTTACCTTCAGCGCCTGCGAGCTCCCTTCAGACAATGAGCGGCTCGGCTGGTATAAATTTACGATCAGCGATACCGGTATCGGTATCGACAGCGAAAGCCTGCAGCATCTATTCGATCCTTTTTTCCGCAGCAGCGACGTCATCAGCAAGCATATCGAAGGTTCCGGACTGGGACTTGCCATCGTCAAAAATATCGTCGATTATAAAGGCGGTACGATTTCCGTAACCAGCAGGCAGGGTGAAGGTACGACTTTTACTGTTACACTGCCGCTGCACTTCGATACTGAAGCTGAACATCCTGTTGAAAAAACAACGCACACTTTTGGCAGTGCTGATTTTGATTTTTCAGGGAAATCGCTTCTGCTGGCAGAAGATCATCCGATCAATCAAAAGGTCGCCGAACTGATTTTGGAAAAAACGGGTGCGGCAGTCACGATCGTTGAAAACGGACTGCAGTGCACAGAGCTTTTCACTGGATCTGCAAAGGGCAGCTTCGATGCTATCCTGATGGATATCCAGATGCCTGTCATGAACGGCTACGAAGCCGCCCAGGCTATCCGCAGCAGTACACATCCACAGTCAGCAACGATCCCTATTATTGCCATGACTGCCAACGCTTTTGCCGAAGATATTAAAAATGCGCTGTCAGCTGGTATGAACGCCCATATTGCCAAACCTATCGACCCGCAGAAGCTCTATGAAACTCTGGCAGCTTATATCAAATAACAAAAAACACTGTTACGTATATACGTAACAGTGTTTTTGCATTTTGACTACCGCTTGGCCCAGCTCCAGACCTCACGTGTCAGCCAGATAAAAAAGACCCCTGAAAAATCCAGGATCACGTCCGTAACCAAGGCACTGCGTCCCGGAGCATGCAGCTGGATATATTCATCGCTAACGGCTGCTGCCAAACCTAAAAACAAAATATACCCTGTCGCTGTACGATGACTGACACCGAACGCCGCGTAAACATTGCACAGGATCACGCCCAGGATAGCAAACTCCAAAAAATGTGCCAGCTTGCGGATATTATAATCCAGGTTCTGCTGCGGTACATCAATGCCGAACCATTTCCCCATACCGGTCAGAATCGAGCCGACCAGTTCACTGGCCCGGTGTGATTCTGCCGCCGGCATATAAGAATTATAAAAAATAAAAGCTACAAAAACGATCAGTAAAAGCAGCCATACAAATCTTCTCACGGTCTTACTTACCTCGCCTTATAAATTTCTGCTTAACATATCCATGACCATCATATTGCTGACGATGCCAATACCGCCTGGAACAGGCGTAAAAGCGCTGGCTTTAGCGCTGACGGCAGGGTCAACGTCACCTACCAGACCGCCTTCGACAGCATTGATACCAACATCGACGATCACGACGCCTTCTTTGACCATTTCAGGTTTAATGAAAGCCGGTACACCCACAGCGGCAACGATGACATCAGCACCGCGCAGCACATCCGCAATATCCCTGGTCCGGGAATGGCAGACAGTGACCGTAGCATGCTCCTGCAGGAGCAGCAGCGCCACAGGCTTGCCAACTACATTACTGCGCCCGACAACAACGACGTTTTTCCCCTTTAACTCAATACCGTAATGAGACAGAGTCGCCATACAGGCCCGCGGAGTGCACGGTGCCCAGCGGCTGCGCCCTAAAAAGACTTCTCCGACGCTTTTAGGGTTTAAACAGTCCACGTCTTTGCTCATAGTGATAGCGGCACCGACAGCATCGCCGTCGATATGCTTCGGCATCGGCATCATCGGCAGGATACCGGTAACATAGCGGTTATGATTAAGTTTTTTGATAGCGGCAATAACTTCTTCCTGTGTTGCTGTTTCCGGCATTGCCAGCACCTTGGCTTCACCGCCAAGACTTTCTACCAGTTTTACCAGACGGTCTTTATAAACATGCGAAGCAGGGTCCTCTCCCACCACAATGATCGCCAGAGTAACTTTGATCCCTTTTTCCTTTGCGGCTGTGATCTTGGCTGAAACAGTTTCTCTATATGCATCGGCAACGGGCTTGCCCTTCATCAACAAAGTTTCCATTGCTACAACTCCCCTTAAAACAAGCCGCTGATGACGCCGTCATCACTGACATCGATTTTCTCTGCTGCCGGCACCTTCGGCAGGCCGGGCATCGTCATGATATCACCTGTCAGCACGACTACAAAGCCTGCGCCGGCAGAGATCCTGCAGTTTTTGATCGTCATGGTAAAACCGCTGGGACGACCAAGCAACGTCGGATCATCCGAAAACGAATACTGTGTCTTAGCCATACAGATCGGCAGATTGCCATAACCCAGACTTTCAAAATCCTTCAAAGCAGTTTCTGCTTCTTTAGCATAAACTACATCGCCGGCACCGTAAATCTCACGCGCCACAGTTGCGATTTTTTCCTTTAAGGTCAGCTCGGAAGCATAGATAGGAGCAAAATCAGCCTTGCCGCTTTCTGCCAGCGCAACAACCTCCTTAGCCAGCTCCACGCCGCCGGCGCCGCCTTTGGCAAAAACATCGGACAATGCAACATTGACGCCATGTGCAGCACAATGGGCACGTACAGCTTCCAGCTCTTCCGGTGTATCCTGAGCAAAAATATTGATGGCTACTACCAGAGGCAGACCGAATTTTTTAATATTTTCAATGTGTTTTTCCAGATTGACGATACCTTTTTTCACAGCGTCCACATTCGGCGCAGTCAAGTCCGTCTTAGGCACCCCGCCATGCATCTTCAATGCGCGCACTGTAGCAACCAGCACAACAGCATCCGGCTTCAACCCGGCATAACGGCATTTGATGTCAAAGAATTTTTCAGCGCCCAGATCAGCGCCGAAGCCTGCTTCTGTAATCGTATAATCAGCCAGCTTCATAGCCGTCTTAGTTGCCATCACGCTGTTGCAGCCGTGGGCGATATTGGCAAACGGGCCGCCGTGAATAATCGCCGGCACATTTTCCAGTGTCTGCACAAGATTAGGCTTCACAGCATCCTTCAAAAGGGCAGCCATAGCGCCGTGGGCTCTGATCTGCCCTGCGGTAACCGGTTTGCCGTTATAATCATAAGCAACAATGATCTTGCTTAAGCGTTCTTTTAGATCGTGCAGACTGCTGGCCAGGCACAAAATAGCCATGACCTCAGAAGCAACGGTAATATCAAAACCGTCCTGACGCGGTACGCCATGCGCTTTTCCGCCCAGTCCGACAACAATATTACGCAGCTCGCGGTCATTCATATCAACAACACGTTTCCAAACGATCCGGCGCGGGTCGATATTCAAAGCATTGCCCTGCTGCACATGGTTATCGACCATTGCCGAAAGCAGCATGTGTGCAGATGTGATCGCATGGAAATCACCTGTAAAATGCAGGTTGATATCTTCCATCGGCACCACCTGAGAATAACCGCCGCCGGCTGCGCCGCCCTTAACGCCCATGCAGGGTCCCAGAGAAGGTTCGCGCAAAGCTACGATAACGCTTTTATCAATTTTGGCCAGGCCCTGGGCCAGTCCTACGGTAGTAGTCGACTTGCCTTCGCCTGCCGGCGTAGGCGTAATAGCCGTTACCAAAACCAGCTTGCCTGCCGGTTTATCTTCCATGCGGCGGATCAGATCCATAGATAATTTAGCCTTGTAACGGCCATACATTTCAATGTCTTCTTCGCCGATGCCGAGCTTAGCGGCAACCTCCGTGATCGGCAGCATCTTGGCCTGCTGAGCAATTTCAATATCTGATAACATAAATAAACGCCCTCCTCTTCACTTATACCTGTGAACCATCTTGTATATCTTCTGTGCCGACAGATTTTTTCCTGCTGCTCTGACAGCAACCTAATGTATACATTTAAATGTTTTTATTCAAACCAGATTTCCAGCTTCGTACCTTCGGCAACTACTGTTCCCGGAGGCTGCGACTGCTTCCGCGCCCGACCGCTGCCATGCGGCACCAGTACCAGACGTCCCTGCTGGATCAGTTCAGCCGTCTGCCGCATATCCAGCCCGCTGAAATCAGGCAGTTTGATCTTACCGTCTGCCAGTATCTCCATCTGCGGAATCTTAGCCGGAGGCGGCACTGTCGAATTAACAGCGGGATTATTCCGTACATGCTGCTCAAATGACGGCAGTCCTTCACTGCTGCTGGGCTGAATGCCCTTAGCTACAAGGATCTGCTGCAATGTATCGCGGAATACCGGCGCCGAAACCTGCGAACCGTAAAAAGCTCCCTGCGGCGTATCCAGCATGATCAGCATCGCATACTGCGGCTTATCAGCAGGTACAAAGCCCACGAAAGAAGCAATATATTTACCGGCTGCATAACCGCCTGTTTCCGCAAGCTTTTCGGCGGTACCGGTCTTACCGGCAATACGGTAGCCTTTGATCCCTGCTGCTTTACCACCACCGGCGGCGACAACCTGCTCCATCATTCCGCGCATCTGTGCGGCAACTTCCTCACTCATCACCCGGCGCACCACTTTTTTCTGCCCCTGGCGCAGAACGCGTCCATCCGGCATCACGATCTTATCGATGATATACGGCTGCAAAAGCTCGCCGCCGTTAGCAATAGCGCAGATCGCACGCAGCATCTGCAGCGGCGTTACGGCAATGCCCTGACCGATAGACATGGTTGCAATATCCGGCTGATACATATGATCCGGATTATAAAGGATACCCTCTTCTTCACCCGGCAGCTCTATACCGGTCACACTGCCGAAACCGAACTTCTTGCTGTAATCGATCATCCGCTGTGCTCCCAGCTGCATCCCCAGCTGTACCATACCCGTATTGATCGAAAATTTTATAACATCCTGAAACGGTACCAGTCCCATGCCTTCCCCGTCCCAATTGCGTATCGTACGGTCGGCTATCTGAATACTGCCCGTATCATTGATCATCGTGGTCGGCGTAATAATTTTTTCCGTCAGTCCCATCACGCCCACAATCGGCTTGAAAACCGATCCCGGTTCGTAAATAGTCGAAACCGCGCGATTAGTCCAGCTGGTAGCCGGATATTTATAAAAAGTATTAGGGTCAAAACTGGGCCGATTGGCCATGCCCAGAATCGCGCCCGTATTCGGGTCCATCAAGATGACCGCCGCACTGGCGGCTTTCGTATCCTTCATCGCCTTATCCAGCGCATCCTCCAGCACAAACTGGATCTTGCTGTCCAGGGTCAGATAGACTGAAGCCATCTTCTGCGGCCTGGCTTTATTGAAACCGCTGTCACCCATGGGGCGCCCCAGCGCATCGACGACCTCCTGCTGCTGTGTTTCCGCACCCTTGACTACCGAGTCCAAAGCCAGCTCGATACCGCTGAGACCGTTATCATCCGTACCGACAAAACCCAGCACCTGAGCCGCCATTGATTTTTTTGTATAATAGCGTTTACTTTCTTCTAAAAAATGCAGCCCCGGCAGCTTATTCTCACGAATGATCCGTTCTACTTCTGCCGCTTCTTTAGGCTCCATCGTTCGTTTGAGCCAGATGAAGCGTGCTTCTGTTGTAAAATCAGAATATAATTCGTCTGCTTTCATCTGCAGCACTCCGGCCAGCAAATCAGCGGCCAGCCGCTTGACGTCACGTTCCGGCTTCTCGCCCTTTTTCGTCGGGTTATCCTGCATCTCGACCGGGTCGACATACAGAGATTTAGACATAATGCTGACTGCCAGCTCCTCGCCGTTGCAGTCCAAAATGGCTCCGCGCGGCGAATATTTAGTTACCTTGCCGGTAACCTGATTGGCAGCACGTCTGGCCAGCTCTTCGTTTTGAATGACCTGCAGCCAGATCAGCCGCAGAAACACCGTTCCAAAACCAAAAAAGATCAGCAGGCCGATAATGGCAAAACGTTTTTTACCGTTTTGCAGCGAAAACTTCTTCATCAGCGCTGCCACCTCCCCTCAGCGGGTGAAACGACACGCATCTGCGTCCTGCGTGTATCGGGCGACAGCCGCTCCAGCTTTTCACGTTTACACTCGTCGCGATAAACTGAAATCACCAGTCCGATCGAAGCCAGAGTTATCAGCATCGAAGTACCGCCATAACTGATAAAGGACAAAGGCACGCCGATTACAGGCAGCAGTCCGCACACCATTGCCATATTGGCAACCGCCTGTCCTACGATTAGCAGGCTGACGCCGGAAACAAGAATAAAGCCCCGTTCATCTTTAGTATTCATAGCAATACGGAAAAATGCCGCAGCCAGTAACAGAAACACCGAAATCAGGATCGCCGCACCCAGCAGTCCCCATTCCTGACAAAAGATAGCAAATGCAAAATCTGTATGCGCCTCAGGCAGATAAAAGAACTTGCCGCTGCCCTGCCCCCACGGCAAACCTGTCAGACCGCCGCTGCCGATCGACATCAGCGACTGTACCATCTGATAGCCCGTATTAGCCTCATCGCTCCACGGGTCCAGCCATACTTTAACACGCTGCAGCCGATAAGGAGCCATGATCGCCCCTGCCACCGCCACTGCGCCTAAAATCCCCAGCAGGCCTACTACCTCACGCAGACGCAGACCTGCCAAAATATACAGACCCACCATCAGTGCTACGATAATAGCCGCCGTACCCATATCCGGCTGTTTCAAAACCAGAATGCCGTAGATCACCGTCCCCACAAAAGGCCAGACGGTATCCTTATTCAGCAGACTGATCGACTGACGCTTACGCAGCATTTCACCAAGCAGAGCTGCCCCCAGAAGGATCACGGCAATCTTCGCCAGCTCTGAAGGCTGAATAGAAATTCCGCCCACATACAACCAGCGCTGAGCACCCTTATTAGTCGTACCGATCAGATCTACTAAAAGCAGCAGGCTGCCGACACCAAAATAGATGGCTTTCAGCCAAAAATCGTTGAGCCACGTTTTATACGAAGGCGCACGAAATCCCAGCCACAGCATCAGCATCAGTCCGGCTGCGCCAAAAATCAAGTACCGCTTCAGATAATAATAACCATCCTCAAACATATCCCGCGCTTCGACAAAGCTGGCGCTGAACACATTGATACAGCCCACGAGCATCAGCAGTAAAGTCAGGCTGATGATCGCATCCTTGGGATTATCCCAGATCAAAAATCGTTTCTTCATAACAGCCTCTCTTAAAATACCACTTCACAAAAATTTATCGGTGTCCCCAAAGAGCTGAATTTACGCTCATATTCCGTCTGCACTTCATTATCATAATCTGAGTTATGCAGATCATAGCTCAACGCAATGATCTCCAGGCCAAATTCCTTAAATTCCTCAACTGAAAAATCGAACAGCGCTCTGTTATCCGTTTTAAAACGCAGGTGTCCGCCTTTTCCTAAAAGTCTTTGATATTTCGCCAAGAAATTACGATGCGTCAGCCGGCGTTTGGCGTGACGCGCTTTCGGCCACGGATCGCTGAAATTCAAATATAATTCTTTGATCTCGCCCGGCTCGAACCAGTCCTCCATATGCTCTGCATTAGCGCAGATGACCTTGATATTATCCATCTTATTTTCTTTGGCAGTTTTACCGGGATAATAAGCAATATCGTGTTGCGTTTCCACACCAATAAAAGCCTTTTCCGGATGCAGCTCCGCCATACCGATAATAAAGCGGCCTTTGCCGCAGCCAATCTCCAGACATAAACGCTTACCGGGAAACAGTTCCTGCCAGCGTCCTTTATAATTTTCCAAATCATGCATCAAAACATATTCACCTTTTAAATCCTGCATTGCTTCTTCGATCCATGGTTTTTTTCTTAGTCTCATACTGACCCGCCTTTGTAAAATCTAAATACAAATCCAATTTATATTATATAACATAATAGAGTTCTAATCATCATTTTTATAAAAAATTACCATTGTATTGTAACCAGAAAAACCTTTCACACCTGCTGCCAATACCCTGTACAAATAAAAAAAGCCTGCCGCGGCAGCAGCAGACTTTTCCTATTTCAACAATAAATTCATTTTACGCTGGCTATTTTTTCCCTGATCGCATCTAACTTTTCACGACTGACATCCAATTCATAAGCCACATAACTCCAGTCATGCGTCGGCGGACGATGAGCAGCCAAAATGCTCTCTGCCGTGCTGCCAGAAGCTTGTGCCAGCAGTGCGGCATGCAGCACATCATTCAGCGCGTAATTCTGACGCAGGTAAGGAAGGATGTCCTTTTCTTTCAAGCCAAGTGCAGCGGCAAAATAACGGGCATCATTTCTATCACGTGCCGCTTTAATATCGTTGGGCGTGATACCCGTTAAATATTCTACCCTCGGCCAGCTGTTGTTCTCTTTCAGACGCAGGATCTCATTGATATTTTTCCCGGAAGCCAGTGACAGCAGAGCAGCGTGGCGCAGCTCTTTAAAACCCCAGCCTCGGTCAAACTCCGTCTGCAGAACAGACGCATCAATATCAAAACGTTTACTGATCTTCTGCAGTTCTGCAGTTTCACGTACCTGCGGCGGAACCAGTACTTGTCCCGGAGCTGGCCGTACCGGTTTGGCTTCGGCCGTTTGAGCCGCAACAGAAAATGTTATGGCTGTGAAAACAGCCATAATAACGGCCGCTAATTTGTTCTTGAACATTGTCAACACCTGCTTTCATACTTAAGTTGGCTTTATTATAATCGCTCAAATTTTACTTGGCAATAAAACTGTACTTCATAAACTTTCTTTTTTCTTAAATTTAACCTGGTTATTAAAAAAAAGATATTGTCCAGTCTCCTCTGCGCGCCTTTATAACTATTTTAAATACTGCAAAAATAAAAAACAGAGTGCAAATGCACTCTGTTTTTTATTTATTTTTCGAATTTTTATTAATCCTCTTTGCCGACTTTAGGTCCAAGTCCATATTTTTTCAAATAACGGTACAGGGTAACACGACTGACATCAAGCATTCCTGCCAGTTTACTGATATTGCCGCCGGCAGATTTCCAGGCCGCAATAAAAGCGTCTTTATCATATTTCCAGGATTTTTCAAGCGTCCGGTCACCAGGCAGCTTGATATTATCGGATTCGATGATCGCTCCGGGAGTATGGAAGAATGCCTGCTCAATAACTCCCTGCAGCTGTTTGATATTACCGGGCCAGCTGCAGCTTGTCAAAAGATTCAGCGCTTCCGGCGACAAACGTTTCGGCGGCAGATTATGCTGCGCCGACATTTCAGCCAGAATATGGGAAGCGATGACCTCAATATCTTTCACGCGCTCGCGCAAAGGCGGAACACGCATTGTCGTATCCAATACCAGCTCATATAAGGCTTTTGAGAAAAGTCCCTTATCAGACAAGCGTTTTAAATTAGAATCGCAGGCGGCGATCACACGCACGTTTAACTTCTTGCGAATACCGGTTTCACGGTTTACCAAACCATTTTTCAAGGCATCAGCCAGCTTATCGCCCATTTCCACAGGCAGCTTTTCGACTTCGTCCAGGAAGAGCGTACCACCCAGTGCCAGCTCCAGTTTACCGGCCATTGGCTGACGGTCACCGTCTACACTGCCGAAAAATTCTTCTTCCAACGCCTCGATCGGCGCATTCGAACACTTCACAACGATCAACGGCGCAGCCGCACGCGGACTGGCCTGGTGGATACCATGGGCCAAACGCTGCTTGCCGGTCCCCGGCTCGCCCTGAAGCAGGATATTATTATCGCTGCGGGCAATACGCGAAGCTTTATGCTGCAAAGCCAAAAATTCACTGGTCTCGCCCACCATGCTGTACAGACTGTAGCGGGAGCTGTAGCCGGTAGCATGGGCAATCGTAGTTTTCAGATCTTCGATCGACATCGACATCACCAAAGCGCTTTCGACCTCACTGCCAACTTTGATCGGCATGACTGTAGTAATATCTTCATAGGTACGGTCCTGCGTGATCCAGGTGATCTCACGACGATGCGTTGGTACACCCTGCAGGGCTTTTTTGATGGGAATATGCTCATAATTCAAAAATACGTCTTCCAGGTTCTTTTTGCCATCCAGACGCTTTTGCGCATTGTTATTACAGTATTTCAGCTGCTCGTCCTGACCGATCCAGTACACGGCCACCGGCAGTTCATTCATCATCAGCTGATAAATGCTCCAGTATTCCAGCATGGAAAGATGCTGCTCGATAGAATATTTCATTGTCAAAAGCAGCGACAGCAGCAGGTCATAAGGCAGATCGTTCTGATCCAGCGAAAAGAAAGAAATAATGTAGCGGATCTTACCGTTGACACAGATCGGCGCACTGCAGGCATCGCCGGAATGACTGTCTTTGATCCACATTTCCGGACCAAACATTAAAAACGGTACATTATGCTCACGCGCAATACTGATGCTCGAGGTACCTACGTCCTCTTCCAGTACGCGCATCCCCTGGATATCTTCGATCACTCTCTGAAAAAAGGGCAGTGCATAATTTTTGATCACATAACCGTCTTCATCGATCAGCAGCATGCTCAGATTATGAATATTGAAATGCTGTTTGCTTTGTTCATACAAACCGTCGACATACTTTACGATAAACTCATGGGTCTTCTGATGTTCAACGATCTCCTCACGGCTCAGTTTATTGAGCTTAGGCATCGTTTCATGGGGCAGTTTCATCGCCCGGCAGCGCTGCCAGGACTCAGCCACCCAGGGATGGACGTTCGGATCGATGACACCGTCTTCCATAAACTTACGATAATAGGAAGCCAGTTTTTCCTTGTTACGTTTTTCACGGATCATTATTCAGACCCCTCCTCGATTTCATCAAATATCATAAAAGCATCTGTTGAATATTACACTTCACCGTTATCGACAAGAATACGGCGCGCCCCGTAATAATGGGATTTCCAATAAGTATTGTCCAGTGAATCGAGTACTACGCCGCGAGACGTCGATGCATTCCAGAACATGCCTTTTCCGGCATAAATTCCAACATGGGATGCGCCCGGCTCATAAGTCGAGAAAAAGACCAGATCGCCTTCCTTCAGCTGGTTTTTAAGGACAAAAACACCCTCTAAGACCTGCACATCCGCAGTACGCGGCAGCTGCGCCCTGTGCTTGCCAAAAACATACTGCACATAGGCCGAGCAGTCAAAGCCTTTAGGCGTTGTCCCTCCAAATTTATAAGGAGTACCTTTATATTTAGAAGCCGTTTTCACGACATCCCTGCCCTTGACATTGGTAATCCCTTCCTTTTTAAAGGCTTCCCATGTGACCTTTTTATAGGTTTTATCGTCCAGGCGTCCATTCGCTTTCAGTTTATGCTTTTTCTGAAAGTTTTTCAAACTGTCGGCAGTTGCTTTACTGAACTTACCGTCGGTACGGTCAGTAGCATATCCCAAAGTTTTCAGCTTCTGCTGAGTGACCATGATTTTCCAGGCCTTGTCACCCTCTTTAAAGGTTTTGGCAAAAGCTGCGGCAGGCAGCAGACAGATTATCAGCACAAAGGTCAGCAATGCGGTCATTTTCCTCATTACCATCGATCCCCTTCCTTGCACACTCAATATCTCGTATTGTTATAAACGTCCCAGTCCTTGATCTTACCTAATTCGGAAGCGCTCCAGGCAATCTCGCCCAGCAGCCTCTCCTTGTCTTTCGGCAGGGTCCCTGCCAGCTGAACATAATTAGAAACATGGTTACTGCGGAAAATGCACGGATGATCTTCCGGCAGTTCGACAGCAGCTAAAATACTATACAATTCTTCCATTAAACCCTGTGGTGGCAGCGGTTCAAATTCTCCGCGTTCAAACTGATCCAGCAGCTCGCTGCCGCGGTACAGCATCAAACACAACGCGCTCAGCATCGTCGGCTTGATAGCATTGATCGCTTTGGCAGTTTCCGCCGCATGGCGCTTGCTGCCTGGTTTGCCCGCCAGGCCCAGAATAATCATCATCGACAGCTTCATGCCTGCCGCAATAACCTTCCGGCCTGCTTCAACAGCCTCTTCGCCGCTGACGCCTTTCTTCACGGCCTGCAAGGTAATATCATCACCTGTCTCCATGCCGTAATAAAGCAGCTTCAAACCTGCTTCGCGCAGCTCGACCAGCTCTTCATGCGATTTACGCAGGATATCCTTTGGAGCGGAATAAGCCGCTACCCTCTGGAGCTTCGGAAAAGTTTTATATAACGCGTCTAAAATTTTTAAAAGACGCGGCGTCGACAGTACCAAAGCGTCACCATCGGCTAAAAACACTCTGCGAACCGAATTTCTGCCGTGAACGGCAGCAGCCTCGATCTGTCTGGCGACCTCGTCCTCAGTCAGTACCTGAAACGGCACGCCTCTGTACATATTACAGTAAGTACATTTGTTATGGGCGCAGCCGCGGGTCACACGCAGGATAAAACTGCGGGCTTCACTGGGCGGACGGAAGACAGGAGTGTCATAAGAGTCAAAAAACATGTATACCTCCCGGTATCCTAAATTGTACCGGCAGTATCAAAAATACTCAACTTGATGACTGCCAGGATTACAGTAAAGCGATTTTAAGCTCGTAATAAGCAACTTATAATACACTTTACGATACCTATTATAACTTATTTTACAGTATTCCGCAGTAGTTTTTCGTGAATTTTTTGAGAAAATATGGCTAAAGTGTAAAATAAATCTGCTTTTTTTGTTAAATTTATAGCAAATATTCAGTGTATTATCAGGAAAAATGCACTTTTTTCAGGTACTTCACATTTTTTGTAGACAATCGTTTTTCTCTGCATTGTATTTACAACAAATATAGTTGACTTGCATTTTATTACATTCTTTACTATTTTTCTGATACCTGGCAATATTACTTGAAAATGTTGCTGAAACAATTGCTATTTCTGCAGTTACGCCTTATAATATATGTTAAATCTTTATTAGTATACACTATTTGTTTTTAACGAGGTGACAACATGTTTTCCCGTCTACATACCTTTATAGGCGGCACTCATATCGATGCTGCTAAAAATTTAACTGCAGAACTGCCGATCGAGGCTATCCCCGCACCCGAGAAAGTCGTGCTGCCGCTCTCTATGCATATCGGAGCTCCTGCCAAACCATTGGTACAGCCTGGCGAAAAGGTATATCTTGGACAAAAGATCGCCGAAGCCCAGGGAGCAGTCAGCAGCAATATCCATGCCAGTGTCAGCGGCATGGTCGTTGGCAGCGAAAGACGCTTTCTTCCCAACGGCACCGTCGCGGCCTGTATGGTCATCAAAAATGACGGCCAGGACACGCTCGACCCCACGATCACACCGCGTGAAAGCGGCCTGGTACTTCCGCCTGATGAGATCAGACAGCTTCTGGCAGAAAAAGGGATCGTCGGTATGGGCGGTGCAACCTTCCCGACACATGTCAAATACGCGCCGCAGAGCAGCGGCCGCATCATTGACACAGTTATCCTAAACGGTATCGAATGTGAACCCTTTATTACCGCCGACTACCGTATTCTTATCGAACATGCCGATGAAGTAATTCGCGGCCTGAAATATTTCCTGAAAGCATCTTTAGCCAACAAAGGCATCATTGCCATCGAAGATAATAAACCACGGGCTATCGAGCTTTTTAATCAGCTTACTGCTGACGATCCTAATATCAGCGTCGTTGTCTGTCCCGAAAAATATCCTCAGGGTAGCGAACGCCATCTGATCTATGCCGTTACCGGCCGCGTTGTCCCTGAGAGAGCCCTTCCCTCGGCTGTTGGCGTAATCGTCGATAATGTAGCCACTGCAATGCAGGCGGCTCTGGCAGTTAAAGACGACCTGCCCTGTTATGAGCGTATCGTCACTGTCAGCGGCAACGCCGTTCACAAACCGGGTAATTATCGTGTCCGCATCGGGACACTTTACAGCCACCTTGTCGAGCAGGGTGCCCAGGGCCTGAAAAACGATCCGGCCCGCATCATTTCCGGCGGTCCGATGATGGGCTTTTCCCTGCATTCGCTTGATTTTCCTGTTCTCAAGGGCACTGGCGGGCTGCTGCTTTTTGATCACCAGTCTGAACTGGCCAAGCTGCCGCCTGAAAATCCCTGTGTTCGCTGCGGAAAATGTGTCGATACCTGTCCGATGTTTTTAGAACCGACCCAGCTTTTCAAAGCAGTCAAACGTCGTGATTGGCCGGCAGCTTTGGCCGGCCACGTTGGTACCTGTATCGAATGCGGCTCCTGCGCCTATAACTGTCCAGCCCATATCCCCCTTGTCCAGTATATCCGCATGGGCAAACAGTTTATCCTTACTGACGGCTTCGGCGGTCATAACCCTTACTATAAAAAATAAGTATCTTGTGCACGTATAGAAAGGAAGACTCTTATGGAACCGGTCAAAGCTCCTGCGCCTTTAGTCATTATATCGTCATCGCCATATATCCATTGCGGCAATACTATCAGCGCCGCTATGCGCGATGTTTTACTATCACTTCTGCCAGCTCTGGCCGCCGCTGTTTACTTTTTCGGCTGGCCGGCGCTCAGCGTTATCCTTACCTGCTGCCTCTCGGCTGTCATCTGTGAAGCGTTATGTCAAAAGCTCATGCAGAGGCCGATTACCGTCGGTGACGGCAGTGCCCTTTTAACCGGCCTGCTGCTGGCATTTTGCCTGCCGCCCGAATTATCACTGGGTCTGGCTGCCTTCGGCAGCTTCTGTGCTGTCGTTATCGGTAAGCAGGTCTTTGGCGGCTTGGGCAGCAATATCTTTAACCCTGCCCACTTAGGCCGCGCCATCCTGCTCGCTTCCTTCCCGGCACAGATGACGACCTGGACCATGCCCTGGAACACTGCCGCCGCAGAAGCAGTTACTAAAGCCACACCTTATACCGACGCTGTCAGCAGCGCTACACCGCTGGCAGCTCTGCGCCTGGCCGAAAGCGCCTGGCAGCGCGGGCTTAATGTCGACCTGCCCTCACTGAGCGCACTGTTTTGGGGTAATGTCGGCGGTTCCTTAGGCGAAACATGTGTCCCGGCGCTGCTTTTAGGCGGAATTTATCTGCTCTGGCGAGGACACATCGACTGGCGTATCCCTGCTGGCTATATCGGCACGGTTGTCGTTATTACTGCTATTTACGGCTGGCTGCGCGAATATCCGACCTGGTTTGCCATTTATCATCTGCTTTCCGGCGGGCTGATCATCGGCGCCTTTTTTATGGCTACTGACTGGGTCACCAGCCCGATCACCAAAAAAGGCCGGCTGATCTACGCACTCGGTCTTGGCATCCTTACAGCATTGATCCGCCTGCGCGGCGGTTATGTAGAAGGCGTCTGCTATTCGATCCTGATCATGAATATGGTCACTCCTTTGATTGACCGTTATATAACTAACGTCCCCTTCGGAGGAGGTGCCCGCCATGAGTAAAGATATTCTGCGGCTGGCGGCTATCCTGCTCGTTATCTGCGGTATTGCCGCAGCCTGCGTCGGTACTGCCCACGACCAGACAGCACCTTTGATCGAAGCCCGCAAAGCAGACGCTGTCCGCGAAGGTTATAAGCAAGTACTGCCAGACGCCGGTCAGCTCACTGATGAACCGGCAGCAGGAAAGCATATCGTCGCTGTCAAACGTTCTGAAACAGACGGCCAGACCAACGGCTATATCTACACAGTCAATCCGGACGGCTACAGCGGTAAAGTAGTTATCATGCTGGGTATCGAATATCCCAGCGCCCGCATCAGCGGTGTAAAAATCCTGCAGCAAAATGAAACTCCCGGTCTGGGAGCAAAATGTACAGAACCGGCTTTTATAGACCAATTTTTGGGTAAGGAGCTCAGCCATGATCTGACTGTCAGCAAAAATGCTTCCCAACCGCAGGAGATCCAGGCTATTACTGCTTCAACCATCACCTCCAAAGCAGTTGTCAAAGGCATCAATTCTGCCCGCAAACATTATCAGGAACATTTCGGCGTGAGCAAAGCCGCCGCAGGGAAAGGAGTGTAACCATGCTGCCAGAATTTACAAAAGGTATTATCAGGGAAAATCCGCTTTTTGTTCAGCTTTTAGGCGTCTGCCCGGCCCTGGCGACCACTTCTTCTTTAACTAATGCTCTTGGCATGGGCGCGGCTTTTACTGCGGTTCTGATCGGTTCTAACCTGATTATTTCCGCACTGAAAAAATTTATCCCCGCCAACATCAGGATACCAGCCTATATCGTCGTCATCGCCTCTCTGGTTACCGTGACCGAAATGCTGATGAATGCTTATGTGCCGGCGATCTATGAATCTTTAGGTATTTTTATTCCGCTGATCGTCGTTAACTGTATCATTCTAGGACGGGCCGAAGCTTTCGCTTCTAAAAACGGCCTGTGGCTTTCCTTTCAGGACGCTGTCGGTATGGGTATCGGCTTTACGCTTGCTCTCAGCGCTATCGGTGCCTGCCGTGAATTTTTCGGAGCCGGTACCCTGCTCGGACATGCCGTAGCACTGCCTGGAACGCAGCCCGTACTGCTGCTGATCCTGCCTGCCGGCGCCTTTCTGACCATGGGGCTGCTGTTTGGGGCACTCAACTATATCAAAGCCAGGCGGGAGGTAAACCATGGACAGTAATTTCGCCATTATCTTTTCTGCAGTTTTTATTTCCAATATCGTTTTATCACAATTCCTGGGCATCTGTTCCTTTCTGGGTGTTTCCAAAAGCCTGCGTAACGCGCTGGGGATGAGCGCTGCCGTTGCCTTCGTTATGGTACTGGCTTCACTGATCTCCTGGCTGGTTTATTATCTGTTCCTGGCTCCCTATGACCTGACCTATTTAAAGACCATCGTCTTTATTCTGGCGATCGCGTCTTTAGTGCAGCTGGTAGAAATGTTCATCAAGAAAATGCTGCCGGCACTGCATAAAAGCATGGGCGTATTTCTGCCGCTCATAACTACTAACTGTGCTATTTTAGGCGTTGCCCTTATCAATATCCAAAAAAACTATACACTCTGGCAAAGTCTGCTTAACGCTGTCAGCACCGCTGTCGGTTATACTCTGGCTTTGGTACTGTTTTCCTGCATCCGCGAACGGCTGGAAGACAGCGACGCTCCGGAATGTATGAAAAACCTGCCCCTTGCCCTGATCACGGCCAGCTGTATGTCGATCGCTATCATGGGCTTTGCCGGCATACACTAAAAGGAGAACACCATGTGGAAATCTGTTGCTTTAGTAGCAGGCCTGGGCGGCATGTTCGGCGCTATTCTCGCTGTGGCAGGCCGCAAGCTGGCCGTACATACCGATCCTCGTATCGAAGAGATCACCAATCTGCTGCCAGGCGCCAACTGCGGCTCCTGCGGTTATCCCGGCTGCGGCGGACTGGCTGAAGCCATCGTTGCCGGACGCGACGGTGTTTCACCCTGTTTGGCCTGCTCGCCTGATTCTAAAAAGAAAATAGCGCGCATCATGGGCTTTACCGGCGATATACCTTTATCGCCCGACCTGCGTAAGGTCGCCCGCGTCGCCTGCAACGGCTGCAAAGAAAATGCGCCCAAGCTGTACAATTATACCGGCATCAAAGACTGCCACCTGGTAGCCAAATACTACGGCGGACCGGGCAAGTGTAACTTTGGCTGTCTTGGTTTTGGTTCCTGCGTAAAAATGTGTCCCTTTCATGCCATTTCCATGAGCGAAAACGGTCTGCCTGTTATCGACTATGGTAAATGCAGCGGCTGCGGTATCTGCGCGCGGCAATGCCCGCAGATGGTATTGTATATTACCAGCGCCAGCACTAAGATCCATCTAAAATGCAATAACCGCGACAAAGGGAAAGCCGCTATGGTAGACTGCAGCGTTTCCTGCATCAGCTGCGGCATGTGCGCAAAAGTCTGCCCCGTGCAGGCCATTACCATGCGCGAAGATGCCAACGGCAGTCTGCCGGTTATCGACCACAGTAAATGTATAGAATGCGGCCTTTGTGTTCAGAAATGTCCGCGTCATTGCCTGCATAAATTAGATCCCATTACTACCGAACACGAGCACGGCACCGTTGCTACGAATAAAAAAAGCAACTGCACATCCTGCCCGCTCGGAGAAAGCTGCGGCCAGAAACAATGAAAAGTTACTGCAAAAAATATCTGCTCTTTCTGATACTGCTTTTAACATTCAGCATCAGCGGCTGCGGCGAAGAAGAACAGCTCAAAGTCACCGACACCCGCTTTTCTATGGATACCTTCGTCAAAATAGACGCCTACAGCGATAAACCCGGAGAAGCCCGCTTGGCTATAGACGACGCGATGCAGACCTTCCAAAAAACAGCCCAGGTCACGGACCGTTTTAACGACGGCGGCCCCGGTTCCTTATACGAAGCCAACAGCAAAGCTGCAGCGGCCCCGGTTACGCTGGCTCCACAGCTTGCCGGACTGCTGGACTATCTGGACCATCAACCGGATGCGCAGCTCGATATTGCCATCGCTCCTGTCGTTGACCTCTGGCAGCTGGCCCGCAGCCAGAACAGACTGCCCGCTCCGGAAAAACTACAGGAATCCTTACGCCATACAGGTAAAGACAAATATCATTTTGACGCTGCCGCACAAACACTAAGCTACAATGATCCTGACGTCAAACTTGACCTGGGTTCTGTCGCTAAAGGTTATGCCGTTGACGCGGCGGCGGCAACGCTGAAAAAACATTCTGGTATTACCTGCGCCCTGATCAACGCCGGCGGTAATATTAAAGCAATTGGTAATAAACCCGGCAACATGCCCTGGCGCGTTGCCATCCAGCACCCCCGTGATCCTGAAGCCTTTTTAGGTACGGTGATGCTCCATGACGGCCAGTCCGCCGCAACTTCCGGAGATTATCAGCGGTACTACGAACTGAACGGCATTCGCTACCATCATATTTTAGATCCGCAAACAGGGCAGCCGTCCCGTCTGCATCAATCTGTAACAGTGATCGCGCCATCGGCGCTGGACGCTGATTATCATTCTACACTGTTCTTTTTACTGCCAACAACGGAAATCAAAAACAGGCTTACTGCTGCCAAAGATTTGGCCGTAGTCATTGTCGAAAATGACGGCAGTATTTTCGTCTCCGAAAATCTGCAGCAAACCTGGCAGCCTGCCAAAGGAATATGATTATGCGCCGTAATGATTATCTGCTTTGTTTAGTCATCATCACAGCAGCACTGTGCGGGTTCTGGTATTCAGACAGCACTGCTGCGGACAGCAATGCCGTTGTACGCATCACCCGGCACCACGAGCTTATCCTGCAGCAAACACTGCGTGATTTTCCCGATCAGTATCTTTTGCCAACTGAACACGGCAGCCTGACGATCACCAAAGCAAACAGCAGCCTTCGCGTCAGCGAGGCCCCCTGCCCTGATAAGCTCTGCGAAAAGCAGGGCCCAATTACCGGCAGCGGTTCTATCGTCTGCATTCCCGAAGGCGTTATTATTGAAATAATAACTTCCAAAGAAGGAGACTCTCCTGATGCGCTCCTCCACTGATACGACAACTAAAACCATGCTTGTCCTGGCACTGCTGGCAGCGCTGGCAGTTTTGCTGCGTCTGGGCGAAAACCTGCTGCCCCTGCCTGTCCAATTGGGCGCAATTCGTCCGGGGCTGGCCAATACTATTACTATTTTATGTTTATATTTGTTCGGTCTGCGCCTGACCGGACTTTTTTTGACTGCCCGCGTTCTTCTGGTCGGACTTTTGAGCACAGGCCTTTTTACACCTGGTTTTCTTATCGGCCTTGGAGGAACGCTTTTAAGCCTGCTGCTGATGGAAGCAGGACGGCGCAGTCAGCTTTTTTCACCCTATGGTATCGGCATCCTGGGGGCAGCCGCACATAATACAGGTCAGATCCTGACTGCTTCCCTGATAATGCAAAGTTCCGCTTTATTCTCCCTGCTGCCGTTACTGCTCCTTTTATCATTGCCTTTCGGATTACTGACCGGTGCTGTTGCCGCAAAAACATTACCGTTCCTGAAACAATATCTGCATTGAATTCACCGATCCTTCACTTTTACTAAGTTTCAGCTTATGATATAGTAAAAGATGATATCAGATAACGAAGGAAGTTTTTACATGAAAAAATTACTGCTTTTATTCTGCAGCCTGCTGCTTGTGGCCGGCTGCGGTAAACCGGCTGCTACCCTGCCCACTGTTATCGGCAGCGGCAGTGTCGATATCCCAGCTTATAAAATAACAGCGCCTGCCGCCGGAAAAATCTTAGGACTGATCCTTGAATCTGGCGAACGTATCGGTAAAGGGCAGCCTTTATTTGCAATTGAACAGCCGGAGCTTGACGCTGCTGTTGAAGACGCTGCTACCGAAGCGGCCCGCGCCGATGCTGAGCTTACTAACCTGGAAAACGGAAGCGGTGAACAGGCCATAGCCGCTGCTGATTATTCACTGCAGAGTGCCGAGAGCTCTCATCAGGCGGCGGAGCAGAACTATCAAAAAATGGCCTCTCTTTACGCTCAAAACGCTATCGCCAGGATCAAAGTGGAACAGGCACAGGCAGCACTGGCGGCAGCAGAAGCCAACCTGGAAGCCGCCAAAGCGCATCAGACACGTTTGACTGCCAAAGCTTCACCCGAAGCTATCGAACAGCAAAAGCAAGCAGCACTCCAGGCACAACAGCATTATCAACAGCTGCTGCAAAAACAGCAGGCCAACGAAGCCCAGAGCCCTTGTACCGGCATAGTGACGGAAAAACTGCTAAGCAGCGGAGATACAGCTGCTCAGGGACAACATATCCTGACTATCCGCGCAACCGAACAATGCCAGGTAAATCTGAAAATGCAGCCGCAGCAGGCCGCAGCTTTAAAAACAGGTCAGGAAGTAATTGCCGAGGCCGCTGTACTCAAAAAAACTTTCCCCGGTACTATCACAGCCATTGATAACGGTACTGTCACCATCATGCTGGAAAACAAACTGGAAGAACTAAAGGCAGCAATGGAAGTCAGCATCAGCCTGAAAAAATAAAACTTCCAAATAAAACATAATAATAAAACCTTCAGCACAGAAACTTAACGCTCTGTACTGAAGGTTTTACTTTTTCATCGACTCTGATATCAATAACGCTCTACCGCCACATCATGCGCCAGTTTGTACTTAAACTGCATCCCCGGTTTACAGCTGACATTTTTGCCTTTAAAAGCCAGACCTGCAAAAGGAACAGCCACACCTGCCGCCAGCGAAGTATAATTCATATCTCCTGAAAATTTTATTTCCTCATTATTCAATCTAAGCAGATAACCATTGGGCAGATAATAATCTTTAAGCCGCATCCTGATCACGCCCTTTTGTGACAGCAGCTTGCCTTTCTGCACTTTTTTCAGGTACCCTTCCAAAACAGTTCCTTTAGGAATGATGACCTCATCAGCAACACTGACAGCTTCCAATAATTTTACAGAAACAGTATCGCCGACTTTATTTCTCTTACTTTCCAGAAAATTCATCAGCTCTAACTGCAGCACAGTATCCTCTGGAATAGTAATGCCGGTTCTCGATATCTGCTGCTCTGCGGCCACCGAACTTCCGATCGGCAGGCAGACCGCGGCAACAGCCAGCAACCCGGACAGTAAACAACACAAAAATTTATGCACTTTTTTTGCCTTCTTTCACCAGCTGTAATTATTGTTTTTTCAGATCGTCGCTGCCCTTAACGCCTGACAGCCACAAGCCAATCGCTACAACATTAATAAACTGCCCTAAAAAACCCTCCAGCAAAACCAGCATTTTTAAAAACCGCGACTCCGGCACAATATCACCGTAACCGATAGTCAAGATACTGACGCCGCTGAAATACAGGCAATCAAGATATCCATTCAGACGATTAACAGTACGCGGCAGCAATTGTTCGTTGCCGCCACTGTCCTTATGCGGCACCAACTCCCAAAAATGCGGAACATTACGCAAAACTGTACTTTCCTGCAGTTCAGTAACATGCATATCGCCGTCCCACTCCTTCACCAATCCTTCGACACTGGTCGTATTAGTAGCCACAAAATTTTCGGTGTCGCTGAAAAAATAATATAAATTGCCGAAGGCCAGCCAAATCATCAGATAGGCGCTGATAATAAGCATCATACGCCGCTGACCCGTAGTATTACTGTTGATTGCCGCCCAGATCGCAATACTGATAAAACTCAATAACAAGAACAGCAGCAGCAGAACGATGCCCAACAGCAGACCTGCCTTGAAGCGGCCATTGCCGTAAATAACTATATAATCAAATAATACACTGGCGATCACGGGCGCGCTGGCCAAAAGACCCAGTGAGATCAAAAATTTATAAAAATTTTCGTCAAGCAGCTGCTTGTACCATTTTTTCAAACCAAAAACATCGATTTTTATTTTCATTCTGCTCATCTCTTTTCTTGCTGACTCTCTTTGCATTGTATCACGATTACAGGTATTTAAGAAAGTATCCTAAGAATTTTTTTATTTAAAAACCGGGCTTCAATATTATCGTAAATATATTATCTGCACGCTTTCTATGCTATAATAAATATGAACAACAAAAATTTATGTATCAGGAGGCAAATATCATGGCACTTTTAAACAAACTTGGCGAAATAGTTAAATCCGCCGCTGAAAAAACTGAAGAACTCACTAAAACTCTTGGTGAGAAAGCAGAAGCTGCCCTCGAAATCCAGCGCCTGAACTCTCAAGTCAATAAAGAACGCAGTAAAATCAGCGATACCCACAAAAAAATCGGTGAGATCCTGTGGGCTAAATTTGAAGCAGGCGAAGAAATACCTGAAGAATTCAAGGAACACTGTACTGCTATCAGTGAAGCTTTGACCAAAATCGATGAACACAAAGTCGCTATTGCCAAAATCAAAGCAACTGCCTTTGCCGGAGAAGAACCGAAAACATCCTGTCCGTCCTGTGGCGCTCAGGTGACGCTCAACTCAAAATTCTGCGGCGAATGCGGCGGTAAAATGCCGGTCCATGAACCGGAACCCGTTGAAGAAGAAGCTGCGCCTCTGACAGAGACAGTCGACGAAACCAAAGCAGAAACTGCTGAAGTTGTGGATACTCCTGCTGAAACTGAAAAAACAGAAACCAAAGCATAACTGTTATAAGAAAAACCAGTCCATATGGACTGGTTTTTTTATCTGTTCAAGATTTTACCTATATTTTTTATAGAAATAGAAATCTTTCCATCAGGGTTGCTGACAAATTCGATATAATCGTTATTTTCCAGGCATTCAGCCGGCACGATGATCTCGATCCCAGTATCGGTTTTGATCTTCATTGACTTACTCATGCGCAGAGCATAATTTTTATCAACCGGTACCTGCTCAGGAAGCTTCGCTTCTTCCAGGCCTTTTTGCAGCTCCTGCTGCAGGACCTCTGAATCAGAAAACACCTCTTTTACCAACGCTGCTGTTTCCAGTTTACTGTCAGTTTCAGCTGTTTCCGCCAGATAGCTTTTGACCTTAGCAACGGCTTCTGTGCTGCTGTACCCGTAGTTTTCAGCGATCTGTCCTGCCATTTCCGTTACCAGCTTCACTGTTTCCCTCGTTGAGGTGTTAGTGCTGCACTGCAAAATACGCTGCGGCAAAATATAGACATCTTCTCCGCCTATACTGCGTTTTTTATCAGCAAAACGCAGCTCGCCGCTGGCAACATTAACTAAAGCAAAGGTATTGACCTTCTGCACCGGATTAGGCAGGATTGCATAGTGGCGAATGATCTCATTGCGTACGGCAGTGCCATCGTTGACTACCTGATGGGTATACGCGGGCCGGCTGCCATAAAGCATCACTCCCAAATAACGCTCCGTTTCGATCGTAAAATCGCAAACTACTACATCGACTATATCTGTCTCACCAGCATCTGTAAGGCAGGTATCCAGATCCTTGCAGATGCCGGCGCTGAAATCAGAGAAAGTGATATGCTCATCCAAATAATTTGATGACGTTTGACTGAAAATGCTCTCAGGCAGGAACTGACCCGTTTTAGCCGACGCGTCCTTGAACAATTTATCGATATGCCCCGCCAGAAAATCATAAGTACCAGGCGCGCCCATATCCAGCTCTGCACCGGAATAGATGGTAGCCCCTGAATTAAAATCCATAATATGCAAAATCGCTTTGCTGATAACTATCATTTTTTCACCAACTTTTTTAAACTCGTAGTGCTATTATACCACAAGGGTATGTATTCCCACTAGGCTCGAAAACACCTCGCCAAGTGTTCAAACGATACCACAAGGGTATGTATTCCCACCAGGCTCGAAACTTTGCCAAATGTTCACAATACTAAGACAAATGCCCTTTATAGCCTGCCGGTTATGTGATAAAATAAAAGCAGTTTATAAATATTATACGGGAGCAAAAACAATGGAACGTCAACGATTCCTGCCGTTGCTGGCAGTCATTATCTTTATCTGGGTCCTCTGGCGTTATGAAGCGGCGCTGGCCCTGCTCGGCTTCTTCTGCAATTTAATCATGCCTTTTATCATCGGCGGCTGCCTGGCATTTATCGTCAATGTTCCTTTGGTGCATATCGAACGCCTCTGGCAAAAACTGTTTGCACGCTTTTCTTCAGACTGGCCCCCAAAAATCAAACGTCCGGTCTGTCTGATCTTCACCCTGACTCTTATTATTGGCATCGTTCTGATCGGCGGGCTCAAAATTGGCCCCGATCTGCACCAAAGCTTTAATATGATCGTAAAAACACTGCCTAAAGCATCTGCCGAACTGACCGTCTCCCTTAAAGAAAGATGGTCCGAACTTGCCCTTTCGCCTGACACACTGGATTACCTGCAATCGCAATGGTCAGAACTGCTGCGTGCTGTAGACAGCTACTGGGAAAATAATAAAACAACTTTATTCTATAATACATTAAATATCACGACATCCCTGATCTCACTAGTCAGCAATATTGTTATCGGCGTCGTTTTTGCGGTTTACCTGTTGCTGAATAAAGAAACAATCTCCCGGCAAACCCGTAATATGATTTTAGCATTCTGCAGCGGTAAACGCGCGGCTTACCTGCTTGATCTAGGCAGTGCCGCTCATACTATTTTCTCCGGTTACATCGGCGGTCAGCTGCTCGAAGCTTTCTGCCTGGGATTATTATGCCTCGCCGGGATGCTGCTTTTAGGGCTGCCCTATGCTCTGTCAATTTCGGTCATCGTTGGCTTTCTGGCTATTATCCCGATCATCGGCACTATCATCAGCGCCCTTTTAGGTCTTATTCTTATTGGGCTCGCCGCCCCCGGCAAAATCTGGCTGTTTATTCTTTTCTTCTTCGTACTGCAGCGTATCGAAGGCGATATCCTTTATCCTAAAATCGTCGGCAAATCTGTTGGTTTATCCGAGATCTGGGTTTTGGCAGCAATTACTGTCGGCGGCAGTCTTTACGGTGTTTTAGGCATCATCGTCAGCGTGCCTGTTGCTTCGGTTATAGCCTACATATTATCTGACAGTGTGCAAAAGCGTCTGCAGCAGAAAAACATTGACTTTGAACAGCAAAATCCATAAATATCCAAAAACTACTTTGTTGTTTTTATAAAAAAGGCTCTTCGCAATAATCGCGAAGAGCCTTTTCCTATCATACTTTAAATCAAAAAATATAATATAACTGTGTCCACATCATTCTATCCTTAATATTATTATTATCAGCACCCTGGTAGTCAAAATAGTTAAAAGCCGCCATAACATTACGAGCAACAGTATAATTGACCCCTATTTCATATCCCTTTATACCTGCATAACCAGTTACCAACTCCCTATTTGTTCTCGTATCATACATTTTATTAACATCCATCTCGCTTGTATGATCATAAATAGTAGCTGCCGGCTGATCATAATAAGCCACATAAGTTCCCCATGAGCCTGGATTATTATATTTTGCGCCTTTATAATCCAATCTTGCCGCCCAACCAGCTTTACTGTAACCCTGTTCAGGTAATACAGGTTTATCTGCTTTTAAATATTCCGCATACAAAATAGTACTCTTATCAAATTTATACCCTAACCCTACTGTATAAACATCATTTTTTTGGTAAGCAACTGTATTCCCGTCATAAATTGCTTCTGGGTGATAGTAAGCCGCCTGTGCAAATATTTTTTTATTTACAGGATAAGCTAAATGAAGGCCGTATAATTTCTCATTGCTTTCCTTAGTCGTAACCATATTGGCAAACTGGCCTACAAAAGCACTGGCTTTCAAAACGTTTCCGACATCTACTTTCAATGCTTTGATATTAGTAGCGACCGCATAGAAGCCATAACCAGACTTAAAAAACTGTCGGCCTGCTGTTATCTTTACGCCATTTAAGTTTCCCTGCACGTAAGCACGTTTAAATAAAGTATTTTCATCACCACTATCGTTCCTAAAATTCTGCGTGTTTTCCAACATTGCGCCATATTCCCACTGATCATTGATCTTTCCGTTTATGAATAATCGCGTCCGCAGTTCATCATGACTTCTACTTTTGCTATTTTTGAAAGCATAATCAGCAATCCTGATCTCACCTGTGATTTTTACATTATCAGACTGTTCCTCCAGATTACTCACACGAATGCCTAAATTATCAAGTTCTTCTGCAAATTCAGCAGCCAGTCGGTCTACATCTGCCCCTTTTGCCATCGCTTTAGCAACAATCTGTGCCATTTCATAGCGTGTAATCAGTCTATCACCGCCATAATGTCCATTATTATAACCTTCAATAATACCAGCATCAACAAGCTTATTAATGGAATTATAAGCCCAATGTCCTTCAGGAACATCCGTAAACGGATTATTCGCTGCTGCTAATCCAGTAATTCCCGTCAACAAGACTGCTAAAATACCTATTCTGATTTTTTTCATTTTTATCCCTCCCTAAATTATCTTTCTCAGCTTTTTTATAAGAATTTTTATGCATTGTTCAAAGTTTCTTACCAATAATTCAATTTCTTCCTTCTCTGCATTATCAATATGTATCCCAACACTTACTGTAGCAACACAAGAGAATAAAGAAGTCAATTTCTTAGCTGTATCCTCAGCTAACGCCCCTTCTTTATGCCTGTCTATGACGGTAAGGTTTGCTTCTATATTTTTTCCTAAAAGAAACGCTATTGCACATGCCCCTATATGACCTTTACTTCCACCAACTACAGAAACATTTAAATCCTCCCCACATAAAAAACAGTTACTGATAATTCTATATTTCCCGCTACCGTAGCCACATTTTATAACCACTTTATTCACACCCCTTCCAAGGAATGAATTTCTCATAGTTAAGTCCAAATTGCATTAAAATTTTACCTAATATGTGATTTATCTGCTGTTCAACAGTAATGTCTTGATTATAAAAGGTTAACAGCGGCGGTATAATAACACAATTAAGTTCTGCTGCCTTAACTAGATTTTGCAGATGAATCTTGCCCAGAGGCATTTCTCTTGGAACTAATACTACCTTACGATGTTCTTTTAAACACACATCCGCACTCCGCAGCAGCAAATTTTCAGCATAGCCATGGACGATACCGGCTAAAGTTTTCATGCTGCAAGGGACAATTACCATTCCATCTGTAGTAAATGATCCACTTGCAATAAGTGCTCCCAAGTTATTATTGGCATAAGAAAAATCCGCTAACTTTAAAACCTCAGCAATATCCAGCGTAGTTTCCAATGCAAAATTTTTTATAGCACCTTCTGTTATTACCAAATGCGTTTCTATATCAGTGTAACTTTTTAAAATTTGCAGCAGCTTATAACCAAGCCAAACACCGCTGGCACCCGAAATACCTATCACCAGCCTCATAATCTCACTCTCCTCATTTATCCAATAAACCTATGTACAGCCAGTAAGGATATGTAACAACTGTCATAAATATAATACCTGCTACAACTCTGAACACCATAACTTTGATTAGATGCGTAAGCTTCAGATAACCAAATCCATATACTAGCATTAACGGTGCTATCTCATAAGGAAACAATGCCTGGTTAAATCCCATGATCATAGAATATCCGCCTATAGTAGCGGAATATCCTAAATTACTGCATAAATTAGCTATAGGGATCATCAAAGTTGCAATTAATGCCAGTGGATTAAGTAAAAAATTAGCTAATATAGAAAAAATATAGATGCTCATTACCAGCTCGTAGCTGTTCATTTGTTCAAAATACGGTTGCACAAAATTTATTACACTTTCTGTAATGCCGATACTAGATGCAACAGCTCCAATAGTTACAGCTCCAGCTAAAAAAAATACTACTTTAAATTGTATTTTGCTGAAGTCATCTGATTTGAGCAGCCCTATCCCAGGAAAAAAGCCCAAGCACCCTATTCCCAACATAAGTACTCCTTCAGGCAATTTATGCCACGAAGAAAAAATCAATAATATCAGTAATGCCGTGATCAATGTCACAGTCTTTTTTTCATCGATAGTTATCTTTCCCAATTTTCTATATTCAAGTTCTAAATATTCTTTATTTAAATTCAAATGCTGTGGTCTCAGAATATAAATTAAAGGTATTGATACCAGCATCCATAATATCCCCGGAATAAACATATCCTTAGCCCAAGCTAACCATGTTATTTTCACCCCCAGGTATTGCTCTAAAATCCCCGCCGTCAGTATACTGTCAGTAGATGCTGTCATAAACGCCATTTTAGGGGACCATAAAGCGAAAAACACTACCAGCATCAAAGCTGATGCTGTCGCACTTTTTGCCTCAACCTTCAGCACCTTGCAAATACCTATGACAACTGGTACCAATAAAGCAACCTTAGCCATAATAGAAGGTATTAATGGCGTAAAAATCGTGCATGTAAGTACTATCCCCCAAACAATCCCTTTTAAACTTCCTTTGGTCAAAAGCAGTGACTTATAAGCTATGCGTAATACCAAGCCAGATTTTACAATCATCCCACCTATCATCAAACCTCCCAAAGTTATCCAGGGAGTACTGGTTGTCCATGCAGAAAATGCAGTTGCATAATTTGTTATATCAAACAGTATATATAGGCCCGGGAGCATTATTGCAACAATTTCCTCTGGCAGCAATTCAAACATCCACATCATAATCGCCCATAAAGTCACGGCTAAATATTTCTGAAAAACATTGCTGATAGAGCAGAAAAATGGCAACAAAACAACGATAAATGAACATATCCATTTTATTTTGTGCAGAGATAAATTATTCCACTTCATACAGCACCTTCTTTCTAAACAGAACAGGTCAGCAGTAGAAATTGCTGCCGACCTGTTTTTAGCGTCAATTATCTTTCACTACTTATTTCAGGAAAAGAATAATCTTCCCATCCGGCAACTTCGGCAACAGTAGCATATAATTTACCAAAAGGCATTGTCGCATCTATACCAATGGTAGAGTTCGTTTTTTCCTGTAAACTATCGCCGTGTGAAGAAGGATCTAATGGTGCAGAAGGAACGTTATTTACCAAAATAACATCTCTTCCAGGGTCTACGCGAAATGACAAAGCCCATTCTACTTCAGCAGAATCATGAACATTAATGTCAGGATCAACAACCACAATCCATTTAGGTCTTACATTACTGGACATTGCTGATAAAATTACGTGCCGAGCCTCATTGGCATATCTTTGCTTCATTGCGATTACAGCATACAACTGAACTCCACCAGATGGAGTTACCGCCACATCAGTAATAGTAGGGAATTGTTTTTTCATCGCATTATAGAACGATGCTTCTAAAGGAATGTTTTTTAAAATATGGTTTTCCGTAACAGGCTTTCCTGTAAGAAGCACCTGAAAATAGGGATCTTTACGATGAGTTATAGCTTTTACCCTTGCGATAGGTCTTTCGCTGGCAGGCGTCATATATCCAGTATATTCACCCAAAGGACCCTCACTGACCTCAGTTTCAAAATCAATCTCCAATTCAAAAACAAATTCTGCTGTAGCAGGAACCTCAACGTCAATAGTCCTGCATTTTACCAGTTCTACCGGTTGTCCCCGGAGGGCCCCAGCTAAACTCCAATCATCCGTAGTATCAGGGACATTCTGGACCTGACAGGTATATGCAAGGACAGGATCAGTCCCAACAACCAATGCCATCTCAAATTTTTTCATACCTAAAGCTTTTGCTTTATTACAGTTTTTCCCAAGTCTGTGAAACGGCTGCGCCATAAAGCCAAAATAATCTTTACCTATAGCTTGAAACCTGTAATGTCCAAGATCAGCAATTCCAGTTTCAGGATCTTTGGAAATACTGATACCAGCAGTTAAATATGGCCCTCCATCCAACTCAGAAAATTTCGGAATAGGAAATTTTCCAAGATCAACATCTTCACCTTCAATAATAATCTCCTGACACGGAGCACTTTTTACCATAACAGGTGCTATTGGTCTGTCAATTGTTTCTGCAAACCAGGGAAGTACCGTATTATTTTGTGCATTCAAAGCTCTCAATGCTTTTTTTCTATTACCAAAAACTCCTCCTACTGCTGGATAATCAGTACCGTTATTCCTGAAAATAATTACCGGTCCATTATTTGCATAGCTTTTTTTCAAGGCCTTGCCCATTTCTAAATTAACGTCAACATACCTATCTACCTCAATCAAATCATTTTCCTTGCGGCAGCTCTCCAAAAAATCTCTTAAATCATAAAATGCCATTATAAACTCAACTCCTTTCAATCATCAAATAATAAACAGGGACATTACACAAATAATAAACAACTGTATTAATTGCCATTTAAAAGCCAGATTAAACATATCGCTATCCCTATTGGTAATATTCGCTAAAGAAGACGTAAATTGCAGCAATGATGGCTTCAACGGATTTGCCGGCCCCATCGTAACCATCGCAGCCAGTCCGACTAAAACAGAAGCATTCACATGCAACATTTCAGAAGATGCCATCTGCATTTTCGAAAACATCGCACAAGCCGGTATGCCCTGTCCAAAAGCCATCCCTGCCAAAAAGCCCAATCCAGACAACAACAGACCATAAACCGAACTGCCCCATTGCGTCATATGGCGTGCAAGTAATGTAATCTGTCCTGTATCCAGCATAAGATTTACCATTGCCCCTCCTAAAAATAAGGTGATCAACGAGGGCAGTCCTCTTTTAGAAGCAATAATAAAATCTGCTGTAAAGGTACTGGTTTTCTTTATCGCAAAAACATAACACAGTAAAGCCGTAATCAAAATATATGTACCAGGAGTATTGATCAAATTAATACTGACAGGTGCATATCCCCATAACGACAATTTAAATGCAGTTTTAGCCATAATAGCTTTCAACGGATAAGAAAATATTATTACGATAATAGAACCAACGATCAATGGTAAGAAAGCTTTAAACGCTAACTTTTTAGAAATAATCTCCTTATCATTGGAAGTATTGCTGTAAGTCGCACCTTTTTTACTGTACAGCCATAAAAATAAAAAACTTAATGTTGCCGCAGCAATCAAAGTCAAAATATATAATCGAGGAAATATCTGAGTAAACAGAATAACAGCAGACATATTTGCTGCTATAGTTAAACAGGCTATATTGCGGTTATCACTGTTTTTTAAATCAAAATCAAGAATCTTAAAAAAACCTACTACAGAAACAATTATCATCGGCAGTGTCAATAAACCCATAGTCTGGACGATTCCTTCAATAGGTAATTTTGTAACGCTGCTGGCAATTGTAGCAGCAATAAACAAACTTACGAACGCTATACTCCAGGAAAAATAAACCAAATAGCCAACAGCTGCACGAAAACCGTCAATACCCTGTCTGACCAGTCCTGGTATAGTAACAGGGTAAGTGGCAAACCCATTGAAGGCTCCTAAATAACCTCCTACTACTGAACATAATGTCACAGCTTTTCCCGTTTTACTTGGCAAAACCTGATCTAAGGTATTCAACAGCATATTCAAAGCACCTGTACTTCTAAAACATTGTCCAAAAATCTGTCCCGTCCACAAAACAAGAAATCCATTCCAAATGGTTATATTCCCCCATACAGACGCGGTCAACGTTTTTTGTACTGGCATATGAAAAAATACAACAACTGCAAAGATTTCCAAAAGCCATACATAAAGGCTCAAACGTAAAGCATTCATCTTAAAAACTAAAAAGCCCAGCAGTAAAATAACAAATGGTAGTAATGCTACTATAGTTTGCAAAAACTCATTATCCATATAAAGAACCTCCTTCCATTTTGCTTATATTAACTGTCCTCCTTTCTGATTTCAGTATAATCAATTGTTTATAAAAATTCTGTCATTAACATTACATACTGTTTGTAGCCTATGCTACAAATTTATTATCTGCTCCAAAACATATAGAATTATATTTTTCTCAATGTTATAGTTAATATAAGGACAGAAAGGAGGCGATTCTTATGAAAAAATTCCAATCTACCTGTCAAAATTGTACCAATAAGTTTTGTACAAAGCTTTCTACCGAAGTCAGAGAGGAAATATTCAAAAACAGAATATGGTTTAATTTAAATGCCAAAGAAGAACAACTCTTTTATTTTAATAATAAACAGATTCTTATCATCGAATCAGGCAGTTTCATGACAATTCGTCAAAATAATCAAGGTAAACAAATTGGTGTTGATATTTTAAGGCCCGGCGATTTGTTAGGAATTTTAAACTTTAACGCAGAATCTCCTCAAGATCATATTTTAATCCTGCCATTGACAGATGTTTCAGGCTGTCTGGTTTCAAAAACTATTTTTGATACTTTAATCCAAAAACATTTGTCTCTCAACATAATCATTATCCATCATTTATCTTCCCGTTTTTACCGTATCATCAATCATTTGACCAATCTCGTTTTTGATACCAGTAAAGAACGTATTGAATATTCGTTAAAACTGGCGCACCACAACTTAGGCAATTTTTATCTGACACACGAACAGATTGCTTTATTATCAGGTTTAAACAGGGTCACCGTTTCCAAAACTATTAAAGATGTCAGCTATGACTTTGATAAATGATGACAAAGTTGCTTTTAATATAACTATGTCAATAATCAGCTTTATTAAAACAACCCCAGAACCTTCACAGTTGCAATGGTTCTGGGGTTGTGCTATAATATTTTAGTAATCATGCGGGTGTAGCTCAGTGGTAGAGCAGCGGCTTCCCAAGCCGCGTGTCGCGAGTTCGAATCTCGTCTCCCGCTCCATAAAATATTTTGCCGCAGAACTTAGTTCTGCGGCTTTTTTATTTACCTTAACTACGATTTGCATTGTTGCAAACGAAATGTTATAATGATGCGATTTTTTGCAAGGAGGTAAAAAAATGTCTATTGGAATCATCGTCAATTCAGCCTGCGTACTTATCGGCGGCCTGCTCGGCAGTTTTTTCGGAAGACTGCTGCCAGTCAAAATGCGTGAATCGCTTTATGGGTTATTCGGTTACTGCTCCATCATCATCGGCATCATTCTGCTGCAAAATATAAAATCTATGCCGACAGTTACATTAGCTCTGATCTTGGGTACTATCATCGGCGAAGCACTTCGAATCGAAGACCAGATCAATTTCGCTTCGCTTAGGCTTAAAACACTTATCGAACGTCTCACCAATACTGCGGCAGCAGATAATGATGCTTATATCAGCCGTTTCGTCGGCCTGCTGATGCTGTTCTGTACCGGCAGTACAGGAATTCTCGGCGCGATTGGTGAAGGCGTAAATGGCGACAGCACTGTTCTTTTAACAAAATCTGTTATGGACATTTTTGCAGCATTTGCTTTTGCTGCTCATATGGGTCCTATGATCGCCTGTATCGCAATCCCCCAGTTTCTTTTTTTCAGCATCCTCTTTTGGAGTGCCGGCTTCATCATGCCGCTTACAGATCCTCTGATGATTGGTGATTTTATGGCCTGCGGTGGCATTTTAGCTATTATTACCGGCTTTCGTATCTGTGAATTGAAAGACTTCCGTGTCGCCAATACGCTGCCGGCTTTATTTATCGTAATGCAGCTCAGTTATCTTTGGCGCACTTATTGCTGAACGGTTAACACTAAAAAAACAGGCCCTGCATACAGGGCCTGTTTTTATTCCATGATACCTGAATCCTCAATAATAATCCAGCTCACGCTCAAAAATAACGCCGGTGGCAGGATTAAACTTTAATTCCCCCTTAAATTTAAGGGTAGTAAATTCGGCTTCATAGTAGGAATTATTGCCTTCTTTGTCCATAGTTACAACAATATTGCGGGCATCCGGGTATTCAGCCATAACAAAGCGCTCGATATCTGCCGGAGTTTTGTTGATAATAGTGCTGCCTTTGACAAATGTTGCACCCTTGACTTCTATCTCTTTGATTTTGGAAGTAGCCGTTGCAACCTTCACATAATAATATTCCAAAGTGTCAGGGTCTTGAAAAGTAATACGGCTTTCATCACCTTTAGTTGTATAACCAATCAGATTACAGTTTGCCGGAATTTCTGCTTTAGCAACTTCGATCGCCGCCCTGCTTTGCCCAAGCTGACTGGGAGCAGGAGCCGCTACAGCCATAGCGCCTACACATAAAACTACTAAAGCTGCCAGTAATGAAAAAACATTTTTCAATTTCATTTGATTCACTTCCTTAAATTATTTTGTATTACTGCTTAAATACATCATACAAAACATTTTTGTTAATTTCAACTGTGTGCTATCTCCTATTTGAATTTATTAATTAATTTATTCCATATTATCAATATTACAAGCATTTATTTTGTTAAAATTCATAAATCTGTTAAGCCCTTCCAATAATAAAACAGACCTCGGCATATTATGTCCGAGGTCTGTTTTATTATAATCACTGTTCTGCCGATTGTTTTGCATCTTCTTTACAGACCGTTGTTTCTTCGTCTTTAAAAAAGTATTTCATCACACCGCCGACCAGCCCCTGTACCAAAAGAAATTTATATTCGTTTTCGATCCGTCTTACTTCCCGCTGTACCTCTCTCTTAATGATCCAGAAGGACAAAGCCACACCCAGCATCGCCCCAAACAAGGCTCCAAAAAATGCGATCCAGATCGCAGGTATCGAAATATTGATCATTATTGCCACCGCCTGTCTGTTTTCTTTGACTTCAAAATATCACATTAGCTATTGCCTGTCAAATTAAAGAAAATTCACATTTTCTTCTATTGCAACTGCAAGGACAAATATTATATAATATTAGAACAGTTCCAATACTTTAAAAAGTGAAAGGGTTGTTACCAATGGAGAAAATTTACGAAGGCAAAACTAAAACAGTATATTCCCTGGAAAACGGCAATGTACTCTTAAAATTCAAAGATGACTGCACCGGCAAAGACGGTGTTTTTGATCCCGGTGAGAATACCGTCGGGCTGACTATCGAAGGTATCGGCAAAGCAAATCTTGAGACTTCGATCCACTTTTTCGAGATCCTCAAAAAAGAAGGTGTAAAAACCCACTATGTCAGCGCAGATATCGATAACGCCACTATGGAAGTCCTGCCTGCTAAAGTATTCGGTAAAGGCCTTGAAGTCATCTGCCGCTTGAAAGCAACCGGCAGCTTCATCCGTCGTTACGGTGACTACATTGCTGACGGCACTGTTCTCGAAGGCGGCTACGTTGAAGCTACTTTAAAAGACGATGCTAAAGGCGATCCTCTGATCACTTCCGAAGGTTTGGCAGCTCTCGGCATCATGAGCCAGGAAATGTTCAACAGTATGAAGGAACAAACCCTTAAAATCACTAAAATCGTTGCTGCAGACCTGGCAAAAATGGGTCTGGATTTATACGATATCAAATTCGAATTTGGTTACAACAACGACGAAGTAATTCTGATCGACGAAATCGCCAGCGGTAACATGCGCGTCTATAAAGACGGCAAATATGTCGATCCCATCACTCTGACTTCAATCATCCTCGGTAAATAAATCTTTATATTTAAGGGCACAGCAAAAGCTGTGCCTTTTTTGCTTCTTAGGCATGTTGATGCTATAATTATTTTAAAGCGTTTTTAAAGCCCGCTTTAATTTTTGAAAACAAAGGAACGATGCATTATGAACAAATTAGATCCACGTAATATTTATGACGACTTACATCAAATTCCTGAACTTGGTTTTGAAGAGTTTAAAACCTCTGCCTATCTGGCAGATAAATTAGAAGCAATGGGCTACAAAGTTACCCGTAACATCGGCGGCACCGGCGTTATCGGCGAAATCAAAGGCTCAGAGCCCGGACCTGTAATGATGCTGCGTGCCGATATGGACGCACTGCCCTTTCTGATCGACGGCGAAAAGAAAAATATTCATGCCTGCGGCCACGACGCCCATTCCGCCATGCTTTTAGCCGCTGCCTCCGAGCTGGTAGGCAAGGTTAAACGCGGCACCCTGCGCATCCTGTTCCAACAGGGTGAAGAAACCTTAAAAGGCGCTTTGGCAGTTATTGATGCCGGCGTAATTGAAGACGTCGATATCGCTCTTGGTCTGCACATCCGTCCTGTGCAGGACATTGCCTACGGCGAAATGTCGCCAGCAGTGCGCCATGCTTCCAGCACCTTCGTTAACGTCGTTATCAACGGTTTATCCAGTCACGGCGCACGTCCGCACCTGGGTGTCAACGCAATCGAAGCAGCCGCTGTCGCTATCAATGCGATTACGGCTATTAAAATCAATCCTATCATCCCCTGGTCCTGCAAAGTTACCGGCATCAAAGGCGGCGGCGTAGCCCCCAATATCATTCCTGATAAAGTTGAAATGATCGTCGATGCCCGCGCACAAACCAACGAAGCTATGACCGAACTGCTGGAAAAACTGCGCCGTGCAGTTACCAATGCTGCCGCTGCTCTTGGGGCTACTGCCGAAGTCACTACTCCCGGCGGTGTGATCCCCGCTGCTGAATACGATGACGAACTGACTGCAGAAGTTGCAGAATGTATCGTCGAGGTAGTAGGCGAAGAAAAACTTGCGAAAGAACTCGTTAACCCCGGCGGTGAGGATTTCCACTACTTTGTTAATAAATATCCCCATATCAAAGCTGCTTACTTCGGTGTCGGCGCAGCTGCAGCTCCGGGCCTGCATCATCAGGATATGCAGCTGAACAAAGAAGCTCTGCCCAGCGGTACTGCGGTCCTCGTTAAAATGGTAGAACGTAAATTAGGCTGATCACTGTTTATTTTGCGCTGCTGAATTATATATAACTGCAAAAACTCAGACTTCCATAAATTATGAAAGTCTGAGTTTTTTATTACTGTACTATGCTTAACTCATTTTCGTATATTTATTTAAGCTGACTGTAAACATTCTGGTCAACAGGCTCCAGCCAGGTAGTACCTGCACCCTTGCTCATAATCGACAGATGCTGGAACCAGCTGTTGCCGGCAGCGCCATGCCAGTGTTTTGTCCCTTCCGGGATCGTCACGCTTTCACCGGCTTTCATTTCTACCGGGTCCTGTCCCCAGATCTGATAATATCCACGGCCTGATACCCCTACCAGGACCTGACACGAACCGCTGTGAGTATGCCAGTTATTGATACAGGACGGAGCAAAAGTCACGTTAGACACACTTACAGTATCGTTAGCCATTGGAAAAAGAAAGCTCTGTCCGGTAAAATATCTGGCATAAGCCGCATTATCATTACCGATAGGAAATACTGTACCACCTGCCTGCAGCAGCGACGCGCTGATGATCTTTGTCTGTTCCTCTGTTACAGGCTCACCGGCTGCCAAAGCTGTACCTGTACCGCCCATGACCGCAGCAGCCACAACCAGAGACGCCGCCATTCCTCTAAAAGTATTTTTGTTGAATCTCTGCCAAAATTTCATATTATTTTCCTCCTCATAATAAATCATTTGTTTATCAACTTCTGGATCAGATTGCTAGCGCTTTCGAAGCCGGATGCCTGTTTAATAAAGCATATGTTTCCGGCTGTAACAAATTCTCATAATTTCTCAGCTGATAATCTGCCAGTTCCGCAACCAACTGCAAACTGTTGATTTTATCAAGCAGCATTTCCCGCGCCTCTGCCAGCAGCTTTTTACGCTCCTGTATCGTAGCATCACCCATTTCTGCCAGCCGAATATAATCAATGATATGTTCCAGTGACATCCCGCTGGCTTTCAGCTTTTTGATAAAATTGATAAAATTTACAAAATACTCATCATAATTGCGGATCCCGGCCGCATTCCGTGGCACCGGAGGCAGCAGCCCGATCCTTTCATAATATCTTAAAGTATCAGTTGACATATTGGTTTTTGCGGCAATTTCCCGAATCGTCATTTTTACTCCTCCTCACAGTGATTATGCCTGAGCTGATAAATACTGTAATCTACATTATCCAGCAGCTGTTGTTTAAAATGGATATCATCCAGCAGATAAAAGCGCAGATTTTTCAGCAGCTTGATTTTCTGTTCCTCTGTATTATCGCTGTGCTCAATGATATTTAAAGCTGCTTTTAACCGCTCCGGCCGCTGTTCTGCCGACTGCAGCAGCTGCTGTAAATTCTCCTGCGTACATTTCTGCATCTTTTCCATAGCTACTCAGCCCCACTAAAAATTCTCTCTTTAAACTTTTCCATAACACGTGTTCCCGGATCACTTTCATTATAAATTATTCTTTCTTATATGTATAATACCTATTTCTCATATCCATCAATGCCTTTTAGGCATTGATTTTCCACGACTGTACAAATAAAAAAGTGCAAGCACAATCACTTCTGGTGATCTGCACTTACACTTTCTGACCACAGCCTCTGATTCAGCTGCAACTGTCTGCTATTGCTTTTATCTTCACTGTTCCCTATTATTATATGTTTTCACAAAATTTTTGGCAAACTCAATAAATTTCGTCGTCGTTACACTGAAAGGCTGTCGTTTTTTCCAGGCCAGCACTGTAGTAGCAGCAAGTTCAGGATACAGCGGCAGCGAACAGACCTGTGAGCGGTCCAAAAAAGGCCGTGAACCCTCAATATGAAAAGCATATCCCAGCCCGTTCCGTACCATTATCGAAGTATTCGTACTCATATTGCAGGTATACGGAACCCTGACCTGCGGAAAATAATCACCAAACCAGCTGACCAGCTCATTTTGCACTTTCAGCCGTGCGGGAAAAAGCAGCTCCTTCCCCACCAGATCTGCCGCCGTAACAAAGCCCTTTTGCACCAGCGGATCTTCGGCAGGCAGCAGCACGGCCCAGCGTTCTTTGACACCCAGACGGATAAAATCATACCTGTCAATATCCACGGGTTCCATAAACAAAGCAATATCTGACAGACCTTTTTCGATACGTTCATTAGTATAATCCGCATTACCGGCATATAATTCGTAAGTTACAGCAGGATACTTTTCTTTAAAAGCCCGGAACATTTCAGCAATGACCTGTACGGAAGCCAACTCGCCGCAGCCCACCGATACTACGCCGTTGATCAGCTCGTCGCGTTCTGTCAGTTCTTTTTCCGTTTTATCTGCCAGATCAACGATCTCCTCGGCCCGCCGGCGCAGCAGCATTCCTTCGTCAGTCAACGTCACCTTACGCGCGCCGCGCGAAAACAGCGTTACTCCCACATCTTCCTCTAACTGTGCCAGCTGTCGGCTCAATGTCGGCTGCGTGATATGCAGCAGCTCAGCCGCTTTTGTGATATTCTCCTCACGTGCCACTGCCAGAAAATACCTCAGTATCCGCAATTCCATTGCCTCTGCCTCCTTTTATCCGGGTCAACTGCATCTGCCTGTTCTGTCCTTTTCTTTCTATCATAAAGTATTTTTATGCTCTCAGGCAAGCTTTATCTGTCCTTAAACATAGAAAAGGCATTATTTTCCCAAGGAAACAATGCCTTTCTTTACTGCTATTTATTCAGCCGCTGGCCGATTTTCAGCATATACATCGGGTCAACGTTCTGCCCATCGACAAAAACCTCAAAATGCACATGCGGGCCGGTACTATATCCGCTGCTGCCGACAAAGCCGATGATCTCACCCTTACGCACGCTTTGACCGGGCGCAACGGCAATCCCGCTCATATGCCCGTAAGCAGTTTCATAACCGTTGCCGTGATCGATACGTACATAGCGTCCATAACCGCCGTTCCAACCGGCAACCTCTACCGTCCCCATCGCACTGGCGTAAACCGGCTCGCCGAATTCAACAGCAATGTCAACCCCGGGATGCCAGTCGTAACCGCCACCGATCGGTCCCGTACGTCCACCGTAGGGAGAGCTGATCGTACCACCTTTGGTCGGCCACAGATCAGGAAAGACCGAGCGTTTATTATTGCGCCCTTCCAGCTCCGAAAGCAGTTCACTCATCGAAGTTTTCTTCTCGTCGATCTGCTGCGCCATATTTTTATTCTGAGCCGTCAGTACTGCCGCCATTTCCTTCACGCCCAAATCAGCAGGACCTCCCTGTCCCAAGTAACGAGGAGCATTGCCTGCCGTTGCCGTTTCGCCTGACGCGCTGCTTAAATCACTGCCCAGCTTAGTACTGTCAGTGTCACGAATCAATGCCCGGCGCAGTTTAGTTTCCAATGTCGTGATTTCAGACATATCACGCAGCATTTTTTCGTTATCCGCCAGCAGGCTTTGCAGCTGTGCTTCCAACTCGCCTTTTTTAGCCTGATATTCTAAAAAATCAGTCCGTTCCTGACGGAACTGATAAAAATTATAACCCATATAACCAAGCGCGCCCACCATACAGACAGTACATATCAATACAGCGCCGGCCAGCAATTTAAACCGCCGGGCGCCAAAATGGTAAACTTTCTGCCCTTCCGCCCGAGGTACTGTAAAGGTATATTCTTGCTGTTTCTGTAAATCTTTTTCTTCCATATTTTAACCTCTTATCTAAAATACCCTAACTTCTGACCTGCTGCCAGCAGCCTGTGCCCAATAAAAGGCAGACTTTCCAGATCATCCTTACCCATACCGCCCACTGCCAGCAATACGCCGCCGTAAACAGGCACAGCCACGGCAATAGCCGCTAAAATCGCCCAGGCTCCCCAGCTTGCCGCCAGCGTGATAACGCCATAAACCGCCGCTCCCATAGCTGCGGCTGACACAGCAGGCTTAAATACACCGCTGAAGGATAAAGCAAAACCTGTATATTTGTAAATAAAAATCATATTTAAAACTGCTGCCAGGCCAAAATCCACTACCGTAGCCATTGCCGCACCTTTGATACCCAAAGTCGGTATTGCCGTCAGCGTCCAGCTTAAAAACACCTTGACCGCAGCCGCTAAAATCATATTGATGACCGGGATCGAAGTCCGACCCAGCCCCTGCAGAATTCCTGTACTGATCTGATGCAGACCCAACAGCAAGATACCTACGCTCATAGTTTGGATAGCATCGGCAGCTCCAGGCGCATTATAAATCAGCGCCGCTATTTTTTCAGCCAGAAAATACATACCTACAAAACAGGGACAGGTAATGATCAAAGCGACTCTGAAGGCCGTCCTGGTTTTGGCCCTGATGCCGAAAACATCATTCAGTGCCCGCGATTCAGAAATCGCCGGTACCAGGCTGATCGTCATAGCCGCCGTGAAGATAGTCGCTAAATTGATCAACGGCACAGCCATACCTGTCAGATAACCGAAAAACTCTGTCGCCTGACTGATATGAAAACCAGCTGCTTCCAACCGCTGCGGCACGATCAAAAGATCAAGGTTCGCCACAACCGGCAGCATCAGGCTGGACATGGAAACAGGCAGCGCCAGCCGCAGCAGGCGGCTGATGATGGCCCGCGCCGACTCTCTCGTAGCCAGTGGATTCTGCTGCTGCAGATCCGCTTTCAGCTTCTGCTTGAGCCGTCCATAGAACCACATCAAAACCAAAAGCGCGCAGAAGGCGCCGACTCCGGCGCCCATACTGGCGCCGCCAGCCGCATAAGCCAAACCATGCGGCATAAACATATTCGCAAAAACGATCATCGTCACAACACGCATCAGCTGCTCTACTATCTCGGAAGCCGCCGTTGGCGTCATGATCTGCCAGCCCTGCAGATAGCCGCGGAAACTGGCTAAAAATGTAACAAAAAATACGGCCGGAGCCAAAGCAATAATAGAGTAATAAGCGCGGCTATCACGGATCCAGTGATTATCGATCAGCCAATGAGCGCCGAAAAAAAGTGCCGATGCAAAAACCAGGCCTGTAACGAACAATAACCGCAGAGAAACATTAAAGACACGTTTGGCTCCCAGAAAATCCTTCTGCGCCAGCTTTTCAGCCGTAATAATCGAAATTGCGACCGGTATCCCTGCCGATGACAATGTTATTGCCATCAGATAGATCGGAAACCCCATCTGGTAAAGGCCGATCCCTTCGCCGCCCAGTACACGCGACAAAATGATCCAATTCAGCGAACCGATGACCTTGACGACGATACTGGAAACCGTCAAAATCAGTGTACCTTTTAAAAATTTATTATTACTGCTAGCACTCTTTTCGGTATCGCTCATGATTACCCGCCTTGTCAAATTTTACAATTACACATACTCATACATTATAATTATCACCTTAAAGCCACTTTTTGACAAGCTTTTTCGGTTTTATTTCACAAAATATTGCTTTATTGCCCGGCCATTGTTACAATTAAAGTTAGAAATAATTTATCAAGGAGGTCATTTGCATGAAGAAAATCCTGTCCATCGCTCTGGTTAGTTTGCTGGCCTGCGGCGCGTTACTTGCCGGCTGCGGCGGTGAAAAGAAAGCTGACCCTAAGGCTGCAGGCGACAAAACCAAAGTTGCCTTCGTTTATGTCAGCTCCGCCAAAGACGGCGGCTACTCTATGGCACATGAACTGGGGCGTCAGTATGTTGAGAAAAACATGCCCAACGTTCAAGCAAGTTACATCGAATCAGTTCCTGAAGGTGCCGATTCCGAACGTGTAATTACACAACTAGCTTCCCAGGGCAACAAAGTTATTTTCACCACCAGCTTTGGTTATATGGACCCGACGATCAACGTCGCGAAAAAATACCCCGACATTACCTTCCTGCACTGCTCCGGCTTCAAAACAGCCCCCAACGTAGGCAACTACTTCGGCCGTATGTACGAAGCCCGCTATGTCACAGGTATCGTTGCCGGTAAAGAAACAAAATCCAACGTTATTGGTTATGTAGCAGCGTTCCCGATCCCGGAAGTAATCCGCGGCATCAATGCCTTTACCCTGGGCGCGCAAAGCGTCAATCCTGACGTACAGGTCAAAGTCCTCTGGACCAATACCTGGTATAATCCAGCTACCGAAAAACAGGCTGCTATCACACTGATCGATGCCGGTGCCGATATCATCGCTCAGCATCAAAATACCCCCGGTCCGCAGCAGGCAGCTGAAGAACGCGGCAAATATGGCATCGGCTACAATGTCGATATGTCTGCCAATGCTCCTAAAGCATCCTTGACCTCCGCGATCTGGAACTGGGGACCGTATTATGAAGAAACCATCAAACAGGTTAACAACGGTACCTGGAAATCCGGCGCTTACTGGGGTTCCATGAAAGATAAAGTAGTCGACATCGCTCCCTACGGACCCGCAGTCAGCGATGAAACAAAAAAACTGGCTGATGCTGCCAAAGCAGATATCATTGCCGGCAAACAAAAAGTTTTCACCGGCCCGCTGTATGATCAAAGCGGTGCCGAGAAAGTTCCTGCAGGCACTACTCTGACCGATAAGGAACTTTTGAGTATGGACTGGTTCGTCAAAGGCGTTGACGGTAAAATCCAGAACTGACTCGCTTGAGTGTTTTAGTAAGGAAGGTATAAAGGAATGAAAAAGACATTAATTTTAAGCTTAGCACTGGCTTTAGGAATCACCACTGTTTGCGCTGCTTCTCCGCTCAAAAACTATAACGCGGGCAAAGTAGCTGTTGATCTGGGGCTTAACGTCCCTACCAGCAATACTTATGAAGGACACAGCGTCGGCAGCAAAAAAACGTCTCCCTATGCCGGTATCACCGTAGGCCTTGGCAGCAATACCGCTGTCAACTACAAATGGAATCAATACAAAAACAGCGGCAGTAACAAGGTCGAAGCCCAGCAGCTCAACCTGATGTACAAAGTCCTGCCAGTACTTGATGTTTACGCAGGTTATGTCGACAGTGACATCAAACTGCACGGCGACAGCCGCAGCCGCAGTTCCGGCCAAGTCGGTGTCCAGGGACGTGTCGAATTGCCTTTTCTCTGTACTTTATGGGGCAGAGCAGGCGTGGGCAACAAGCTCAACAGCTATGAAATCGGCCTGAGCCGTACTCTGGTATCCAATGTAGAGCTGAATCTGTCGTACTATGACAACAAATTCAAAGATTCTGCTCCCGGCGGCAGCGACGTCAAAACCAAAGGCGTTAATATGGGTATCACCGTCAAATTCTGACCTGCATCTATTAATCATCTAACTAAATAAACCTCAAAATAAGGCCTGGAAGCAAAAATTCCCGGCCTTATTTTTCTATAATACTAACGGATAATTATTATTGACAACTGACAAAAGCTGTGCTATTATAATTACATTGAAAACTTACATCTGCGTAAGTTCTGCTCACAAAAAAAATAAATTTTATAGCACTTGGAGGAATGAAGAATGAAAAAATTCGTATGTCAAATCTGTGGTTATGTTTATGAAGGCGAAGCAGCTCCTGAGTACTGCCCGCAATGTAAAGCTCCTGCATCCAAATTCACCGAAATGTGCGGCGACCGTACCTGGGCTGCTGAACATATCGTAGGTATAGCAAAAGACGTCGCAGAAGACATTAAAATGGATCTGCGCGCTAATTTTACCGGCGAATGCACCGAAGTTGGCATGTACCTGGCAATGAGCCGTGTTGCTCATCGTGAAGGTTATCCTGAAATCGGCATGTACTGGGAAAAAGCAGCTTTTGAAGAAGCTGAGCATGCAGCTAAATTCGCTGAACTTTTAGGCGAAGTCGTTACCGACTCCACTCAAAAGAATCTGGAAATGCGTGTAGAAGCCGAAAACGGCGCTACCGCAGGTAAATTCGATCTGGCCAGCCGCGCTAAAGCAGCAGGTCTGGATGCTATCCATGACACCGTGCATGAAATGGCAAAAGACGAAGCCCGCCACGGCAAAGCTTTCGAAGGCCTCCTGAAACGTTATTTCAACAAATAATAAGCACCTTACCTACTACCTTTATACATCATCTACTTCCCTCAACAAAAACAGCCCCTGTTTCCTTTAGGAAACAGGGGCTGTTTGATTTTACACACCATATTTTTCTTTACTCTTACATACGTTTAAACTTTTTTACCACTGTTGCCGACTTTTACCAGTCCTTTTCCTTATGCGGCCCTTAAATAATACATATTCGGCATTTTCAATTTTTCGCCGATTTTATTAAAGCGCAGAACAAGTTTTCCTGTCCCACCGCTTTGACCGCCAATACTAACAAGACCTGCAGTTTGCATCTGTCCATAAAAGGTAGCTGTCACATTTCCGCTTACCAGCATTTGCATATTACCTGCCGAAGAAAGGAAACAGCCGCCGTCAAGCTGTTTATCTGCATTGATAAAAGGGTCTGACAAACTCAAATTTTTATTGGCAATAAAAGGTATCCTGCTGTTGTCTACCGACTTGATCGAATTTACAGCTATCGACCCGCCGGAAATAAAGCTTACCTGCCCACCGCCCTTGATCGTAATATTCTTTAAAACCACATTATCATAATCTTTGATAGTACCATAGTCACAAATAATAAATTCTAAAGTTTTTCCTTTAGGAACAGTGATTTCTACGTTATCCATAGTTAAAAAATTTTTATACAACATATAGCCAATACCCAGCTGTTCACCGATCAATAAAACAGTATTATTGGCAACACTTATCTTCGTTCCCGAAAAGCTGGCTTTAGCGGCCCAATATTGCCCGTTGGTAATATTCCAGTTACTTAAAGGCCTGTCTTCAGTCGCACCTGTAGACTGAAGCTCCTGATAAGTAGCTTTTTCAAAAACTTCCGGCGATGCAGCACTTTTATATTTAGGCTCTGTCACAAACTCCTTATTGATTACCTGCCCGCCCACTGTATAGTCACCAAAATATCCACTGTAATATACCTTATTATTGGGATCATAATCTATATCGTTATTAATAATCAATGCTCCGCTTGAAGTAATAAAGCTGTCATTTATATAGGCGTCTGGAGGCTGCTCCGGTTCTTCTCCGCCTCCGGTACCGCCATTATCACCTAACGTATGGACTTTACGGATAACCTTGCGAATCCCCTGGCAAGCTCCTACTGAGGTTATTTGATAAGCAGCGCTCTCTTCAGGAGTATAGTCAGATGCCAGATCAATATTATTTTCAGTAATTCCCACAGCGTACCAGATGCCATTCTGGTCAGCTTTACCGCCGTCTATACTTAAATGTCCAAAGCTGCCGCTGTCACTGCCTTGTATATAGTTTTCCGGTGTCAGCCACGTCCAGTTGCTGTTTTTATTATCTAAAGCTGCAACAGCTTTTTTATATCCGGCTTCAGCAGCATACCATGCCTGCTGCTCCCGATAATCTGATGAGGCAGCCGTTTTTTCTATTGTCATCATCGGCATCCAGGCAATGGCCACTACCATCAAAAACAACAGCATTACTATAGCTATGACAGTTACCAAACCACGTTGTTTCTGCACACATTTCACCTCATTGCTCTTTTTGTATATGTTATAAATTAAAACCTATAATATAAATTATTTGATATTTTTTAATTTATTATATCATTTGTATTATAAAATCACAATATATTGTACCTATTTTAATAAATATTTATTTAGGATATATTTAATAACCTTTTGTTAAACAAATATAAAACCTGTCAATACCATACAAAAAAAACAGTACCGCTGCTATATGATAGCAGCGGTACTGTTTACTTCTTTATGCACTTTTTATTTCATACCCTTAGGAACGGTAAAACCTGCTGATTTTAATACCTTGTTACTATACTCTATTACACTAGACCATATAGTAACGTCGTTCTGTGCTTGTATTTGTCCACAAAAACTATTGCACGAATTTTCAAGAACTACATTAGAGTTTGATGATAAAAAAGCATATCTTTTTCCATTAGCAAGTCCCCATGAACGTGCCATATCAATATCACCGTTAGCCATAATCATTAATAGTTCTTCACTATTTGTAGGATTTCCTGAATTACTACTATCCAGCTTTACAGACCCTTTAACAAAAATTCTAATATTACCCTGTAATGGAGTCCTTATTATCACATCACCGTTAAAAACCAACGTCAATGGTTCACCCGATGAAGGCCCGATAATACCATTGGTTAAATCTATACTGTTATTATTTTTCGGACAATTGATAAATAATACAGATCCCTGCCCACCTCGAATTTGATACTCCCATTTCTTACCTTGCTTCCACTCATCTTTATAAAAACCAATAGGCCAGTCGATATAAATCTGTTCTTTTGCACCTAAAATAAAAGGTTCATTGTTATTAACAGGTAAAACATCCAATGTCTTAATATCCTTGTAAAAACTTTTATCAAAAATATTATCTGGGAGCTTCGTCTTTAAAGTACCCATATAATTACCTTGCCAATTATTCCCATTATTAAAATGTTTATCTCCACTTTGGTCTTCTTTGTCAAAACCATAAATATCCCCTAGAATAGTGTTGTTGGAATTTTTTACCGTCACAGTACCGTCAGCCTGTACCAGACCTGGTAATTCCAGTGTTTCCTCACCGCCGCTGTCACCACCGCCAGAACTGTCGTCATCACCTAAAACATACGTTTTACGGATAACCTTACGAACGCCCTGACAGGAACCGACAGCAGTGATCTGGTAAACAACATCTTCTTCAGGAATATATCCCGAAAATATATCAGCATTATTTCCCATAATACTAACAGCGTACCAAATTTCATCTTGGTCAACTTTATTACCATCTATACTCAAATGCGCAAAATTCGCACTATCACTATCTCGAATATATTCTTCCGGTGTAAGCCATCGCCAGTCATTATTTTTGTTTGATAACGCAGCCACAGCTCTTTTATAACCGGCTTCGGTGGCATACCAGGCCTGCTGCTCCCGATAATCAGACGCAGCAGCCGTTTTTTCCATTGTCATCATCGGCAGCCAAGCTACGGCAATGACCATTAAAAACAACAGCATCACTATGGCGATAACGGTCACTGACCCGCGTTGACTTTGCATTTCGTCACCTCTAGTTATACTCAATTTTTTGTATATCCTGATAATTCTGCTTTTTCATCAGCGCTTCAAGCTCATTCCAATTTTTACTCATAACAGTAGTACCAGTACCAGTTCTCCAAAGTTTTCTCTTATGATCATAAACTGATTTCACATTCCAACCACCAACCCACGTAGAATAATCATGCTGAACATTGAATTCACGCCCCATTACAAATACATTATCTACATTAGTCATATCAAAGCATGCTGGCTGAAACCAAACTGATGATATTTTAGTGCCAGTTGATGTTGTTAAATCTATAGAGGGCCAATGCCCTCCATAAATTTCATTACACATATATTCGCGTATTCTATCATTAGTAGTAAACAGCCATTTATCCTTTTTGCCATAATATTTTCCTACTTCATCATAAACCTTTTTCTCTTTATCAGACAGCTTCTCTCCATTTTCAATTTTTAACCCAATATTTAAAATTTCCATGTATTCTCGGCGCATTTTTTCTTCGGGTGTTTCTGTTACTTCATCTTCACTCGGCACAACTTTAGTTTCCAAGGTCTGTATTTTCATTTGCCCATTAAATTCATACTGCAGCGGCAAAGCGATCTTATACATGATCACTGTATTACCGTCATTTAAAGTAAGCGTTTCAGAAGTAACAGGAAATTTACCCTCGAAAATACTATTATTGCTGTCATTTGGAAAAACAGTTATTTTTTTACTGCCGTCAGTAATATCTTCCCGCGTTACCTGCAATTGTTTTTTTGTATCATCTTTCCACTCGACAGTCACTTTATATTCTTTATTGGTTCCTTGAGCAATATCCATATGCCTGTCCCAAAGATTACATTTATAGGAAAATTTACTTGTGCTGACCGTCGGCTGCTCCGGATCAATACTGTCCTTAGCTGCATAACGCAGCGTAGTTTTCAGTTCGTTCATCAGCAAACGCGCCTCTTCATAAACGACTTCCTGCCTGGCGCCTACATGCAGACTGGTAACACTGCTGCCAAACAAATTTACCATTGCCCCCATGATCAGCCCCAATACTGCCATTGCTACCACTAATTCTATTAATGTAAATCCGGACTGCTTCTTCATGCCTCCGCTCCTTTAAATCAATCTTTTGTACGGATATATGTCTGCAGATCCAAGACCTGCGGCTTGGGATCTGTCCACTTCACTTCTACCCTGACCAAATACAATTCGCTCTCACCCGGATAATTATTTCCCAGGCTTCCATCACCGCCGCGAGCATTAATCTGGTACTCAATGCCGTCCTGGGTAACTGTATTATTCCCTTCTTTATTGATATATTCAACTATTTCTCTGATATCACTGCTGCTGTGCCCATCGGCTGCCTTTAACAGTTCAATTTTCTCCGATGCTATCTGTACAGCCTTTTCCTGTCTGTCCGCCGATACCATCACACCGATACCATAAGTATATAAAGCCGCTAATGCAGCCAGACCGATAGCTACTACCAAAACCCCGATCATAGCATCGACCAGTAAAAATCCCTGTTTATTTTTGCGGAACTGTTTTATGCCATTCATCTTCACAGCCGTCCTTTACTCATAAAATCCCATATTTATTATATCACATATTTTCTTTAGTTTATAAATAATAACTATCATATATTTTAAAAATACTTAGAAAAATATGTATAAAAATTGCCTCTTCTTAATTAATCAAGAAGAGGCAATAAATTTTAAGTTATTTCTTTTTATCTTTACTCTTGGACTGCACTGCTGTATCGTTGGCATTCGCAACCGGCACCCACTGGCGCAGCAGCTCGGTACAGGCCGCCGCATAGCTGCCGGCACTGCCGAAGCCGCCCGCATACGCATCCTGATTGTAAACAGTGAGGATCTCGATGTCATCATAGTAAATAGTGGCACTGCCGCCGTTATCATAGACGATAAAGCGATATGGATCGATATGGCCCTTATCACGTTCACGCACGCAGTATAAACCGCCGGCAAGCATATAAGCGCGATATTCCGGGCGGTCATTACCGACAGTCTGCGTGATATTAAACCCCCAGTCACCTTCATGCACTCTGGCTGTATTATCTTCGTTAAGAGTTATTTCCGGATGTACTTTAAGCGCTTTGATCTGCTTCATAACACGTTTCAAACGTTCTTCCGGCTCGGGATGGCTCGAAAAAATACCATAGCCTGGATTACCCTGTTCCTTCGCCAGGTCTTCCAGCTTGTTGATCGTCAGCACGACACTGTAAGGATTATAACCGGCTGCTACACACAGATTAAAACCGCCCTTATCTGCGCCGCGTTCGTCGGTACGGCTGTAACCGGCCGCTAAAGCCTGCGTCGCCAGTCCCGCTATGCCTAAATCACCTTTGGTAACGATAGCAAAAGCCAAAGTCGTTAAAAGCTGTTTTTCTATTTGATGCACAGTGTGCTTTTTGACAACGTGTGTGATCTCGTGACCTAATACGCCAGCTAATTCTGCATCGGACGGCATATAATCGATCAGTCCCTTGAATACATAAATGAAACCGCCGGGGCAGGCCAGCGCATTTACTTCGTCACTGTTCAGCACCTTAAAGCTGTATTCCAGATCCTGCCGTTCGCTGACCTTGACCAGGCTCTGACCGATCCGGTTGACACGTTCCTGCAAGGCATAATCCTGCACGACACCGTATTTAGCTTCCAGCTGCATCGCCGTCTGCCGGCCCATCTCTATTTCCTGTTCCTTGCTGATCAGCCCCGCTTCTGCCGGCGGCGTCATCCCCAGGCTGCAGCAGAATACAAAGACTATTGCTAAAATAAAGCGTTTCATCTTTTCACACCCCTTGTTTTAACGTAAACTGTCAAATCGCACCAGTTTCTTTCAACTTCATAATCTCTGGCTCCGTATAACCCAATTCAGTCAGCACCTCAGCCGTATGTTCTCCTAAAAGCGGCGCCCGGCGTTCGATGCTGCCCGGCATATCCGACAAACGGATCGCCGGTTTGACATACTGCAAAGTGCCGATATCCTCCTGTTTTTGCGCCAGCATTTCTGACTGCTGTGTCAGCTCGCTGTTTAAGGCTTCCTCCAGCGAACAGACCGGCGTCACGCAGAATTCTTCCTCACCGATCAACGCCAGCCATTCGGCCTGCGTTTTGGTCTGGAATACTGCTGCCAAACGCTCCTGAAGCTCATTACCATGTTCAAAATCATGCTGACGCTCGATCAGCTCTTCACAACCCAGGATTTCGCACAAACGCCGCCAGAATTTAGGTTCGATCGTCCCCACACTCAAATAACGGCCGTCCTGCGTCCGGTAAATATTATAATAATGTGCCGTGCGCCCGAAAGGCTGACAACCTGTAGCCTTACAGCCCCACAAGCTGCTGATGCCGGTTGTCTGCAGACTCAGTGAAGTATTATATAAATTGATATCTACAGCCTGACCTTCCCCGGTACGTTCGCGCGCCAGCAAAGCCAGCAGAATGCCGCTGACAGCGTTCATACTGCTGCCCAGCGCCGCAATCTGTACCTCTGAAACGCAGGCACTGCCAACGTCATCCAGTGAATTCAGACCTGCAAGTCCAATCACATTCAGGTCATGGGCCGGTTTATGACGGTAACTGCCAGTCTGCCCAAAGCCGGTGATCGAACAATAGACCAGCTGCGGGTTGATTTCCCTGACAGTTGCGTAATCCAAGCCATAACGCGCCAGATAACCCGGCCGGAAGCCTTCTAAAAATACATCTGCTTCTGACAGAAGACGTAATAAAAGCTTACGTCCGCCTTCAGTTTTTATATCGGCCGTAATGCCGCGTTTATTACGGTTAAGCGCCAAATGCCAATAGCTCATGCCTGGCAGCGCTTCCGGAAAAAATCTGCGTGTATCGTCGCCTGCAGGCGTTTCCACTTTGATAACATCGGCGCCGAAATCTCCCAATACCATACCGCAGTACTGTCCCGGCAGCCATTTAGAAAAATCTATCACCTTGATACCGGTCAAAGCCTTCATTCTTCTGACCCCCAATATTTTAACTGCAAAATATCCTCTGAAAATATACTTTATAATATTCTACATTTTTTACTGTTTCCCTTTAATTTATTTGCTGTGAAATGCTATAATAAGTTATAGAAGTTGTCTGAAGAGGTGTCATTACATGAAGATCCATAAGCTCACTTTAGCGGCGCTGCTGGTTGCCATCGGCACCCTGAGCGCGCATCTTATTTATATACCGGCCGGCATTTCCAAATGCTTTCCCGTGCAGCATGCCATCAACGTGCTGGGAGCGGTGATTTTAGGCCCCGGCTATGCGACAGCAGTGGCCTTTGTCATTTCCTGCCTGCGCAATATGTTCGGTACCGGCTCACTGCTGGCTTTTCCCGGCAGTATGATCGGTGCCTGTCTGGCCGGACTTTGCTATAGCAGGTTCGGCTCTGTCAAAGCGGCTATGGCCGGCGAGATTTTCGGCACCGGTATTTTAGGCGGACTGACTGCCTGGGTCATCGCCCGTTTCTTCTTGAACAGCGCGGCAGCAGCCTGGTTCTTTATCCCGCCGTTCCTTATCAGCACTGTCGGCGGCAGCATCATCGCCGGACTGATCATTAAAAGCGGTATCCTTGCTTACGCTCTGCCAAATCTTTTTGCTAATAAAGGAAATAAATCAAATTTATGAATATTGATACCATGCTTTCACAAATTTTATATTGCCTGAGCGGCTTCCTTTTCGGTATTTTCGCCTCCCGCTACAGCGTCATCAGCTGGCGCACTCTGGCCAGCCGGCCGCCGCTGCTGCAATGCGCGCCCTACGTGCTGTTTATCATCGCAGCTTTTACGCTGTTTCCCTTCTGGCTGATTACCCGTACCGAAGCCGGCGGTTTTATTTATTATGCGACGCTGCTGTTCTTTTTCACAAAGGGCTACCGCGCTGATAAGAAAGGATGAGCCCCAACATGAGCGAAAATAAAACTAACAATACTGTGATCTGCGATTCCTGCGGACACAGCGCCAGAATCCACCCTCAGCTGGCCGATAAATATGTACAGCCGATGGCGGAAATATTCAAGGTTTTAGGTGACCCGACCCGCATTAAAATTTTAGAACTGCTGTCCCACGAGGATATGTGCGTCAGTAATATCGCCGAAATGCTGGATATGACCCATTCCGCTATTTCTCATCAGCTTCGGCAGCTGCGTCATGCTCAGCTGGTCAAGTTTTCCAAGTCCGGCAAAGAAGTCATTTATTCGCTGGACGACGAACACGTCCTGACGCTGTTTGCCCAGGCGCTGGATCATGTCAAACATAAGGTTTAAGCATTCCGCACATAAAAACGGAGCCTGCTGTGCAGACTCCGTTTTTTTATTTTTACAGCTGCAGAAAATAACGATAGACAGCATCGCTGTCTGTCAATTCCGGGTGAAAACTGGTCGCCAGCAGCTTTCCTTGCCGGGCAGCTATGATATGCCCTGCATACTCCCCCAAAATTTCTGTCTGTTCGCCAACCCTTTCTATCCACGGAGCTCTGATAAATACAAGTGGCAGCGGTTCTGCCCCCAAAGCAGGCAGCAACTGCTTGCAGCTGAAACTGTCGAGCTGACTGCCATACGCGTTACGACGCACGGTAATATCCATCACTCCTAAATGCGGCTGTTCACCGACAATATTTTTTGCCAGCAGAATCAGCCCCGCACAGGTCCCCCAGACAGGCAGCCCCTCTTTCACCCTCCGTTTTAAAAGCTCAGACAGTCCCGTTCGCTGTAAAAGTCTGCTGATAGCAGTGCTTTCACCACCGGGAAGAATCAATCTGTCCACCTGCTCTAAATCAGCAGCCGTTTTTACGGCAACCGGCAAAACCTCCGTCAGCTGCGCCAGTTTAGTCAGATGCTCAGAAAATGACCCCTGCAGTGCCAGTACGCCTACACTCTGCATTACCAGCTACGCTCCGCAAAGGTTTGTTCCGCCGGTATAGTTTTGATATCGATACCGCTCATGGCCTCGCCCAGATCTTCTGATACTTCGGCTACGATTTTAGGATCGTTATAATAGCTGGTCGCAAGCACGATCGCCTTGGCGCGCTTAGCCGGATCGCCGCTGCGGAAAATACCTGACCCGACAAAAACACCTTCGCTGCCAAGCTTCATCATCAGGGCCGCATCTGCAGGCGTAGCAATACCGCCGGCGGCAAAATTAACTACCGGCAGCCTGCCGCCCGCAGCGACTTCTGCCACCAGTTCATACGGCGCTCCCTGTTCTTTGGCAAAGCTCATCCATTCCTCCCGCGGCAGATTCTGCAGCAATCTTATCTGTCCCATCATCGTCCGCATATGCCGCACTGCTTCTACCACATTGCCGGTACCAGCCTCTCCCTTCGTGCGGATCATTGCCGCTCCCTCACCGATACGGCGCAGTGCTTCGCCCAGATTGCGGGCACCGCAGACAAAAGGGATCTTAAAAGCATGCTTGTCGAGATGATATAAATCATCGGCCGGTGTCAGAACTTCACTTTCATCGATATAATCTATTCCCAGCGCCTCCAAAATCTCCGCTTCCACAATGTGACCGATCCTGACCTTGGCCATTACCGGAATCGATACGGCGCTTTTGATCTCTTTAATAAGCTTCGGGTCGCTCATTCTGGCAACGCCGCCATCCCTGCGAATATCAGAAGGCACACGTTCCAACGCCATAACAGCTACTGCGCCTGCAGCTTCGGCAATTTCAGCCTCTTGGGCATTGGTGACATCCATGATTACGCCGCCTTTGAGCATCTGTGCTAAATTACGATTTAAAATTTGTCTATCTGTCATCTTTATTCCTCCTAAAAACTTACTTTCGTTAACGACAGTTTTTATGATACAATAATTCTGTACAGTAATAAATAGCCAGAAACTATTTTTCCAAAGGGGACAGTTTTATGCTTTTGACTAATCTTAAACTTGACAAACAGACCGAAACGCCTTTATATACCCAGATCATTGACTCTATCAAAAACCAGCTCTACAATGACCAGATCGCAGCCGGAGACAGACTTCCGTCTGTCCGCAGGCTCTCAGCAGCGCTGCAGATAAGCCGCACGACTGTCGAAAACGCTTACAATCAACTGGTTGCCGACGGTTATCTGCAAAACGAACCTAAACGCGGTTATTTTGCAGCAGCACTGTCAGGCCTGAGAAAGCACAGCGACGCGCCTGTGACACAAAGTATCGAACCGCCTGCCGTACGTTATAACTTTGCCAATAATTATATCGATCCCGCTTCTTTTCCCTCCGAGCTTTGGCGGCGCTATCTGAACCGTGCCTTAAAAAATAAACACCTGCTTTCCGGCTATGGCGAGCCTCAGGGTGAAACAGAACTGCGCCGTACACTGGCCAAATACAGCTCGGTGGCCCGCGGCGTTATCTGCAGCCCCGAACAGATCGTGATCGGCGCCGGTGTGCAAAGCCTGCTGCAGATCCTGATCGACATTCTACAGCCAGATATCACCAGTATTGCTCTGGAAGCGCCAGGCTTTGCCCAGGCAGAACGGCTTTTTACTTCGCATGGCTGGCAGGTACGGCATTTCAGCACCGACCAGTTAGAGACTTCCCTGCCCAGGCTGCTTTACGTCAGCCCTTCCAATCCCTATAAAGGCCGCTCGCTCTCGCCGCAGCAAAGACTGAACCTGCTGCGCTGGGCAACGCAGCAGCAGACCTATCTGCTGGAAGATGACTATAACGGCGAGTTCCGTTATTTCGGCCGGCCGGTATCCTCACTGCAGGGCATGAGTGATGGCCGCACAGTTATCTATCTTGGTTCTTTTTCGCGGCTGCTGCTGCCTTCCCTGCGTATTTCTTACATGGTATTGCCGCCGCTGCTGTTAGACCGTTACCGCCAGCTGGGACACCTTTATAACCAAACGTCTTCTACGATCGAACAGCTGGCACTGGCCGACTTTATTGCTGCCGGCGCACTGCGCCGCCACGTTAAACGACTGCGCAGGCTCTACAGTAATAAAAACACACTGCTGCGGCAAGCTTTAACGGAAATCTTCGGCAGCAGAGTCATTGTACGAGCCTATGAATCCGGTCTGCATCTGCGCCTGGCTGTCGTCACGCAGCAAACTGCCGATACCCTGTCCGAACGGGCACTGGAAAACGGCGTCCGGATCCTGCCGGTTTACGACAGCAACGGTAATTTACCAGAGATCCTGCTTTCTTTTGTCGGTATTCAGGAAAACGACATCCGACCGGCACTGCTGCAATTAAAAAAAGCATGGTTTTAGTATCTGCCAAGCTCTTGACAGTATTGACCTGCGATGCTATGCTAAAAAAAGAGTGAAGCCGTAAGGCGTCACAAAGGGGTACACCACCACGGGTGTAGCTTTTTGTGGCGCCTTTTTTTATTTTTCTTCAAGGAGGGTTCCCTATGCAAATCAACGGTCAACCAATCAGCACCGCTGCAGGCAGCACCTTGTCGCAATTATTGGCGCAGCAGGGTTTTGACGTTGCCCGCGTCGCCGTCGAACTCAACGGTAAAATCATCTGCCGCAGCGATTTCAGCAAAGTGCAGCTCGCCGACAGTGATACCATCGAAATTGTACAGTTTGTGGGCGGAGGTTAAAAATGACTAAACAAATCACCAGGCAACAGCTTTCAGCAGCACTGGTTGAACGGCACGGACAGGAACGCCAGCAGCATTTGTACACCGCCAGTGTCGGTATCGCCGGTTTAGGCGGGCTGGGCTCCAACATTGCCGTCCAGCTGACGCGCCTGGGCATCGGATACCTGATCCTCGCCGACTGCGATCGGGTCGAGATCAGTAATCTCAACCGGCAAAGCTACCGACTCTGTGATATCGGCAGACCTAAACCCGAAGCCTTGACAGAACAGCTGCTGCAGATCAATCCCTATTTATGCTACGAGCCGCACTTTCTAAAGCTCACGCCGCAGAATATCCCGGAAATTTTTGCCGGCTGTAATATCATCTGCGAAGCTTTTGACGACCCTGAACAAAAGGCCATGCTGACAGAAACCGTCCTGCAGCGGCTGCCGCAGGCAAAACTGATCGTTTGTTCCGGCATGGCGGGCGCTGGCAGCGCCAATGCTATTACTACCAGCCGCAGGCTGAACCGTTTCTACCTGTGCGGCGACGGTACTGCCGATATTGCCGCGGACGGCAGCCTGCTGGCCCCGCGCGTCAGCGTCTGTGCCGCCCATGCGGCGACCATGGTCATGAGACTGGCGCTGGGCTTCACCACACCTTAAACAAAAGGAGAATTTTAAACTACGATGCAAGAAGATAAACTTATTTTAGGCAGCTACAGCTTCAGCTCCCGCTTTATTCTTGGCAGCGGCAAATATTCGCTTCCGCTGATCAAAGCCGCTGCCGAACAGGCCGGGGCGCAAATTATCACCTTAGCGCTGCGGCGCGCTCAATCGCAGCAGGACAATATCCTCGATTTTATTCCCTCAGGCATCACACTGCTGCCCAACACCTCAGGCGCCCGTACTGCTGAAGAAGCAATACGCATAGCCAGGCTGGCCCGTGCCTGCGGCTGCGGCGATTTTATCAAACTGGAGATCATCCGTGATTCTAAATATCTGCTGCCGGACAATCAGGCAACGATCAGGGCAACGGAGATCCTCGCTAAAGAAGGCTTTATCGTCATGCCTTATATGTATCCCGACCTTAACACCGCCCGAGATCTGCGTGACGCAGGCGCAGCCTCGATCATGCCCCTGGGAGCGCCGATCGGTTCCAACAAAGGGCTGGCAACACGCGATTTTATCAAGATCATTATTGATGAGATAGCACTGCCTGTTATCGTCGACGCCGGGATTGGCCGCCCCTCCCAGGCCTGTGAAGCCATGGAAATGGGTGCCGCTGCCGTCATGGCCAATACCGCCATCGCTACAGCCGGCGATATCCCTCTGATGGCTGCAGCCTTCAAGCAGGCTGTTGAAGCAGGGCGTGCCGCTTACTTAGCCGGACCGGGACGTGTTTTAGAGCAGGGTGCGGCTGCTTCATCGCCTCTGACAGGCTTTTTGGAAGACAGGTGATATGAATATGAAAATCGATCAGCATACCGATCCGATGGCTTATCAGCCGGATATGGAAATAACCTCGTCAGCTATTATGGAACAGGTGCTGTCCGCCCGTGCAGCTTACGACGAAACTGTTTATACGGCGGACGACGTGAAACAGGCCCTGCTTCAGGATCACCTGACGCCTGAAGCATTCGCCGCACTGCTCGCGCCGGCCGCAGCACCATTTCTGGAACAGCTGGCACAAAGGGCACAGGCAGAAACACGTAAACATTTCGGTAATGCCGTCAATCTGTTCACCCCGCTTTATATCGCCAACTACTGCGAAAATCACTGCATCTACTGCGGCTTTAACTGCTACAACAATATCAAACGCGCCAAGCTTACTGCCGCTGAAATAGAAACGGAAATGCAGGCTATTGCCGCTCAGGGGCTGGAAGAAATCCTGATCCTGACCGGGGAAAGCCCGACTATGAGCGACGTACAGTATATTGGTGCAGCCTGCCGGCTGGCCCGCAAATATTTTCGTGTTGTCGGTCTGGAGGTTTACCCCATGGACAGCAATGATTATGCCTATCTGCATCAATGCGGAGCTGACTTCGTCACCGTTTTCCAGGAAACCTACGCCCCTGATAAATACGGTCAGCTGCATCTGGGCGGACGTAAACGTATTTTCCCCTATCGTTTTAATGCACAGGAACGAGCTTTACAGGGCGGAATGCGCGGAGTTGGCTTTGCCGCTCTGCTGGGACTGGATGATTTTCGCCGTGACGCTTTGGCAACAGGTCTGCATGCTTATCTGCTCCAACGTAAATACCCTCAGGCCGAGATCGCTTTTTCCTGTCCGCGCCTGCGCCCCATCATCAACAATGAGCAGATCAATCCCAAAGACGTCCATGAGCGGCAGCTGCTGCAGATCATCTGCGCCTACCGCATCTTTATGCCTTTTGCCTCCCTCACTATTTCCTCCCGTGAATGCGCCCGTTTCCGCGATAACGTAGTCGGACTTGCTGCAACTAAAATTTCTGCCGGCGTTGAAGTTGGCATCGGCGGTCACAGCCAGCAGAGCAAAGGCGACGAACAGTTCCTGATCGACGATAGCCGTACCGTCCGTGAAATCTGCGCAATGCTGACGAACCGAGGACTGCAGCCGGTCATGAGTGATTATGTCTATGTTTAAGCTGCTCGCCGTTACCGACCAAGCTTCCTGTTCTGAAAATTTTTGGACGCAGCTCCAGCTTTTAGCTGCTTCTGAAATCGACGCTCTTATTTTCCGTGCCAAAGAATTACCGCCGCAGGAATATTATCGGCAGGCCTCACAGGTGCAGAAAATCTGTCGGACACATCAGCTGCCGCTGATCCTGCATACTTATCAGGACATCTGCCGCCGGCTTGATACGTATGGACTGCAGGTAAGCTATCAGCAGCTCCTGTTCCAGCCTCAGCTGCGGGCACAGGTACAATGCCTGGGCGTTTCCATCCACCATGCTGACGAAGCGGTACGTGCCGCTGACTTGGGCGCCGATTATTTACTAGCCGGGCATATCTTTGCTACAAACTGCAAGCAGGGGCTGCCCGGACGCGGTCTTGATTTTCTCAGCGCCGTCTGCGCCGCTACAGCCCTGCCCGTCTACGCTATCGGCGGAATCACTCCTGCCAATATCGAACAGATCAAAAAAACAGGCGCCGCCGGCGCCTGTCTGATGAGCAGCCTGATGACCTGCCCAAAACCAGCAGTACTGGTGCAAAAACTGCGGCAGGCTTTACTTTAGGCCCGCATAAACAAAAAATCCCGCTTCTGTCATAAGAAGCGGGATTTTATTTCATCAGGCAAACATCCAGACAAAAAAAAATGGTGATCCACCCGCGACTCGAACGCGGGACACCCTGATTAAAAGTCAGGTGCTCTACCGACTGAGCTAGTGGATCACATAGTTATCAAGTTTCAAGCCAACTTGACAACGATATAATTATAACTACCTTTCACTGTTCTGTCAAGAAATAATTTTCAAAAATATAAAAACCGTCAGAAAAAATCTGACGGTTTAAATTTTTGATTTACAGCAATTTTTTCAGTACGATAGTCTGTTCACGTTCCGGACCTACGGAAACAATACCCAGTTCGACACCGGCAACCTCACTCAGACGGTTCAGATAAGTTTTCGCCTGAACAGGCAGCTCGTCAAAGGTGCGGATAGACGTAATATCAGTCAGCCAGCCTTCAAACTCTTCAAAAACCGGTTCAACCTTTGCCAGAACGTTCAGGCTGGCAGGAATCTGTTTGATTTCCTGCCCGTCGATCTTGTAGCCGACGCACATTTTGATCTTCGGCATTTTATCGAGAATATCCAAACGGGTCACTGCCAGGCAGTCCAGGCTGTTCAGACGTGCGGAATATTTGAGCATGAAAGCATCAAGCCAGCCACAGCGGCGGGGACGTCCGGTAACGGTACCGTATTCATGGCCTGTTTCACGAATCTGATGCCCGGGTCCGTCAGTATCAAGCAGCTCAGTAACAAAGGGACCTTCGCCAACGCGTGTCGTATAAGCCTTGACTACGCCCACCACATGGTCGATATAACGGGGGCCGATACCGCTGCCGGTGCTGGCATTGCCGGCAGTCGGGTTCGAGCTGGTAACATACGGATAAGTACCATGATCGATATCAAGGAAAGTAGCCTGCGCGCCTTCAAACAGCACGTTTTTACCCTCGCTGAAAATTTCGTCTAAAACTACGCCGGTATCGGCAATATACGGCCGCAGCTCTTCGGCATAAGCCAAAAATTCCTGCAGCATAGTTTCATAATCAAAAGGTTCGCCGCCATAAATTTTAGTAATAATGGCATTTTTGGCTTCCAGGTTGATTTTCAGCTTTTCTGCAAAAGTATCGGGTTCCATCAAATCACAGATGCGGATGCCGGTACGGGCAACCTTATCCATATAGCAGGGGCCAATACCGCCTTTGGTCGTACCGATCTTATTACAGCCCAAAGCTGCTTCCTGCAGTTCATCCAGACGGGCATGGTAAGGCAGCACCACATGCGCACGGTCAGAAATGACCAGATTGTCGCAGCTGATGCCTTTAGCCTTCATATCAGCAATTTCATGCAGAACTACGCCGGGGTTGATAACGACGCCGTTACCCAGCACATTAGTCTTATCACTGTACAAAACACCGGAGGGAAGCAGACGCAGTTTATAGGAAACGTCATTGACGACTACCGTATGACCTGCGTTGGAACCGCCGGAATAACGTACGACGGCATCGGCTTTCTGTGCCAAATAATCAACAATCTTACCTTTACCTTCATCGCCCCATTGGGCACCAATAACTACAACAGATGACATGTGAGCATCTCCTTATCTAAATCATAATCCGAAGCGGGACATAATCAAATCTACATGACGCAGCATGGGTTTGGGATCGAAGCAGGCTTCGATTTCTTCTTTGGAGAGATATTTTTGTATATCCGCATCCATTTCCACGTTGGTCTTAAAATCAGCGCCTTCAAGCCAGCGGGCCATAGCGTTGCGCTGCACCCATTTATAAGCGTCTTCACGCAGCACGCCCTTGCTGACCAGTGCGATCAGCAGATTCTGGCTGAAGATCAGGCCGCCGGTTTTGTTCAGGTTCGCCATCATCGCTTCCGGATAAACCAGCAGCTTGTCGACGATACCGGTAAATTTACGCAGCATATGATCCAGCGCGATAGTAGCATCCGGTAAAATCACACGTTCCACAGAAGAGTGGGAAATATCGCGTTCGTGCCACAAGGCGACATCTTCCAGCGCAGCAACGGCATACCCTCTCAGCAAACGTGCCATACCGGAGATTTTTTCGCAGGTGATGGGATTACGTTTATGCGGCATCGCCGAGGAGCCTTTTTGCCCGGGAGCAAAATATTCTTCAGCTTCACGAATGTCCGTGCGCTGCAGATTACGGATTTCCGTAGCCATTTTATCAAGAGAGGAACCAATGATCGCCAAAGTAGTCAGAAAATCGGCATGGCGGTCGCGCTGGATGACCTGGGTAGCCAGACGGGCAGCCTTGATACCTAATTTTTCACAAACATATTCTTCAATAAACGGGTCAATATTGGAGTAAGTGCCGACTGCGCCCGAAAGCTTACCGACCGCAATAAAATCACGCGCCTGCTTCAACCGTTCGATATTGCGCTCTGTCTCATCCATCCACAGCGCAAACTTCAGCCCGAAGGTCATCGGTTCGGCATGGATGCCATGAGTACGACCGATCATAATCGTATGCTTGTGTTCAGCGGCACGGCGTTTCAGGACAGCATGGAATTTTTCCAGATGACTCAGTAAAAGGTCGGCAGACTGTTTCATCATCACACCCAAAGCGGTGTCCTTGACATCGCTGGAGGTCAGGCCTTTATGGATGTATTTGGAAGCATCGCCCACATATTCGGCCACATTTGTCAGAAAAGCAATGATGTCATGGTTGGTGACAGCTTCGATTTCTTTGATGCGTTCGATGCGGAAATCAGCTTTAGTCTGAATATCCTTCAATGCGTCATCAGGAACGATGCCCAGTTTGTTCATCGCCTCGCAGGCCAGAATTTCTACCTGCAGCATTGTTCGGAATTCGTTTTCCAAAGTCCAGATATGACCCATCTCGGGATGAGTATAACGTTCGATCATTTTTTTGTTTCCCCCCGTAAAATCGGTGTTTTTTGCAATAAGAATAGGAAGAAGGCCTGCTTGCGTTCTTCCTCTCTTATAAATAAACTTTTTTATCCTCTCATATCATAACATTTTCAGTTCTTCACTGCAAGACTACTGAACATTTTTTGCAAATTTATTTAAAACATTCGTAAAATAAACAACAGCGTGAAAACCTGTTATCACAGGCGTTCACGCTGTTTTTCTTTAAAGCGCTCCATTATTTATGACAAAAATAAAAATACCAGACCACACAAAATAATGATCAGTCCACTGATACCCATCAGAAAACGGTACCCCTGATCGCCGAAAAAATCATGCACCAGCGTATCAAAGGCAAACGGGCGCACCCGCCTGTGGTCAAATTCGCAGACCCAACGCCAGTTTAAAAGCGCGCCGATAAAAATCAGCAGGCCGCAGCCGATGATAGTAAACTGCCAATGCTTCTGCAAAAAAGCCATCAGCTGCTCCATCCATATTTCCACGCGCCGCCTCCTTCTCATCTGCTCACAGGTCTGAGTTTACTCCTTACGCTTACTGAGTCCCACAAATTTGGTATATTGTTTGTGGAAGAACAGATTGACCGTATCGACAGGGCCGTTACGGTGCTTAGCGATGATCAGTTCGGTAATATTTTTATTCTCCGTTTCCGGATTATAGTAATCTTCACGATATAAAAAGGCTACAATATCCGCATCCTGCTCCAAAGAACCAGACTCACGCAGGTCAGACAGCATCGGACGTTTGACCTGACGCGCTTCGACGCTGCGGCTCAGCTGCGATAAAGCAATGACCGGAACATCAAGCTCACGGGCCAGCGCTTTCAACGAACGTGAGATCTCTGAAACCTCCTGCTGCCGGTCACCGCTGTTGTTCTTTTTACCGCTGCCCTGCATCAGCTGCAGATAATCGACTACGATCAGATCAAGACCGTGTTCGGCTTTCAGCCGGCGGGCGCGCGACCTCATATCCATGGCAGTGATACCTGCTGTATCGTCGATATAGATATTAGCACTGGAAAGCGTATCTGCCGTATTGATGAGCATCGCCCAATCTTCATCACGCAGCTCGCCGATACGCAGCCGCTGCGAATCAATGTTGGCTTCGGCGCAGAGCATACGCTGTACAAGCTGCTCCTTGCTCATTTCCAGGCTGAAAAAAGCAACTGTTTTCGGAGCTCCGCCAACCTTTTTGGCAGCTCGGATCGCCACATTCTGTACCACATTGAGCGCAAAAGCAGTTTTACCCATGGAAGGGCGGGCCGCAAGGATGATAAAATCACTGCCATGCAGGCCGGAGGTCAGATTATCAAGATCTTCAAAGCCTGTAGGCAGTCCGGTAAGACCATTCTTATTGCCCATCAGCGCTTCGATACTCTTAAAAGAATCAAGAACGATCTCATTGATCGGCGTAAAATCAGCTGTCTTCTTCCGGTTGGAAATCTCCAGAATCTTGCTTTCAGCACTGTCGATGATGTTTTTCACATCATCATTAGCCTCATAACCCATCGAAGCGATCTGCGTCGATACGGAAACCAGCTGACGCAGAATCGATTTTTCTTCGATAATGCTCGCATGATAGGTTACGTTGGCCGCAGTCGGCACAGCATTAGCCAGCGAAGTGACATAAGCGATACCGCCCACATCCTCCAGCTTGTTGTCACGCTTCAGAATCTCCGTCACCGTGATCATATCCACAGCTTCGTTCTTATTGTAAAGCTCCAGCATAGCGTTAAAAATGACGCGGTGCGCCTCACGGTAAAAATCAGTATCCCGCAGGATCTCCATGACCTTGGGGATAGCCTCTTTCTCGATCAGCATCGCGCCCAGCACTGACTGCTCGGCTTCTATATTTTGCGGTGGTACTCTGTCCTGCATAACCTTCCCTGTCTTTCGCTTATTCCGCTTCAACTACTACGGCAAATTCCGCAGCAATCTCAGGGTGCAGTTTAGCTACAGCTGTATAATTGCCTAAACCCTTAACAGGTGTTTTCAGCTCTATCTTCCGGCGGTCGATATCCAGCTTGGTCTGTTCGATCAATGCTTCCGCCACGTCTTTAGACGCAACCGAGCCGAACATTTTCCCATTATCACCGACACGTACCTTCAAGGTAACGGTCACTTTTTCGATCTGAGCTGCCAGAACGGTAGCTTCATCTTTCTTCTGTGCGGCACGACGGGCAGCATTGGCCTGATCCTGCTTGGCCTGATTTAAATTAGCCGCACTTGCTTCTTTCGCTAATTTGCGAGGCAGCAGATAGTTGCGGCCATAACCTTCGGCCGTTTCTACAATATCGCCTTTTTTACCTAAACTTTTAATATCTTGCAGTAAGATCACTTTCATTGTTATCAATCTCCTCTAACTGTTTTTTTGCCAAAGAGATGATCTGCGGCATGATATCCACAACCCTCTTATTGTCAAGCTGTACGCCGGCCACAGTCTGATGACCGCCGCCGCCCAGCTCTTCCATAATGATCTGTACGTTGACCGTACCGTCGCTGCGGGCACTGATGCCCAGCGAACCGTCAACATATTCCACGATAACGACACTGACATAAATACCGCTGATGGCAACCATCGTGTCGGCAGTCTGAGCCGCTATGACTGATGATTTTGCTTCTTTGGGAGCCTGTTCATAAACGGAAACGATCAGTCCCGGTTCCGGGCTTTCTGCTTCGGCAATCAGCCGCGAACGGATCTGGAAGGTTTCCATATCGTCCTTGAACAGCTGCCTTACCACAGTCGGGTCAGCCCCGCTGCGGCGCAGTAAAGCTGCCGCTTCAAAGGTGCGCTCACCGGTCTGTACGGCAAAATTTTTCGTATCGACAACGATGCCCGCATAAAGCGCGGTCGCTTCGCCTTTAGTAAATTCCAGACGGTCATTAAAATAGCCTACAAGCTCCGTCACCAGTTCGCTGGTCGAGGAAGAAGAAGGCTCCATATATTGCAGCACCGTTTCTTTGATGGCGTCTTCCGCCCGGCGATGATGATCGATAATGATCCGTTTCGGGATCGCTTCCATAACCTCTTTGCTTGCGCACAGCATCGGCCGGTGATGGTCGACCAGAAACAGCAGGCTGCCGGGCGTAATATGGGCCATTGCCTCCGGTCCTTCCAGCATCAGTTCCAGGTACTGTTCATCATCCTGGATCAGCTTCAGTTCATCACGCTGCAGCATTTCCTTGATCTTATCCAGTGCGTCAGTTTCGCCGCTGACAACGATATAAGTTTCCTTCTGCAGTGACAGCGCCATTTTCGCTACACCGATAGCACTGCCGATCGAATCAAAGTCCTCCATCATATGCCCCATAACGAAAACCTTATCTGCGGCAATGATCTGTTCATGGATCGTATGCGCTACGATACGTGCGCGCACGCGTGTACTTTTAGCAGTTACGGTAGTCGTGCCGCCAAAGAACTGTGTCCCGCCGTCTACGGCTACGACCACCTGGTCGCCTCCGCGCCCCAGCGCCAGATCCAATGCTTTGACTGCGTTCTGGCTCAGTTCTTCCAGATTGTCGCCTTCGCAGGCAATACCAATGCTAACTGTCGGAGTGATCTTATTGCCAACATGGATCTCACGTACACTGTCTAAAACGGGGAATTTCTGCTCCATTAAATCACGCAGGACCGCCTGATTAAAACCAATCAGACACAATTCTTTATTAGATCGGCTGATAAAGCCGTTTTCTTCCTCGGCCCACTTGCTCAGTACTTCATTGACCTCGCCGCTGATATTGGCGCGGGTCGTTTCGCTCATACCCTTCATCACGTCTTCATAATTATCAAACCTGACGTAGGCCAGACACAGCTTCTCATTATCATATTTCTGGCGCAGCAGCTCAAAATCAGTCACGTCGCTCAGATAAACCATCAGGCCCGTGCCTTTTTTCTCACCCTTTTCCGATGTCTGCACCCGGCAATGCTTCAAATTATAGTAGCGGTCCTCGATCTGGATCAGGCGTTCGCCGTCCTTCACGCTCAGCGTGTCAAACGCATTGGCCGGCAGCGGCAGAACATCTTCCGGACGTTTGCCCTCCAGATTTTTAGTACCCACATATTTACTGAACAGCTCATTTTTCCACTGCAGTTTACCGTCTTTGGCAAAAACAGCCATCCCGATATCCAGATTCTGAACGGCATGATGATTAGTACGCTCAATATTACGCACTACCGTATCCAGATAGCTGTTAAAGCGTACTTCCTTACTGCGCAGACTTTTTTTGTTGTAATAATACAACAGGCCGATCAGCAGAATACATACCGGTATCCATAACGGTTCGTAAAAACCGATAATGAACGTCAGAAAAACGATCAGTATCAGCGGTATGATATCACTGCGCGAATCCCAAATTTTGTTAAACATATACTCGCCTCATCTCTATGCGCGCTTGGAAGTCCTTTTCCCGCTGAGATTACGGAAATCAAATACCAGGTCAAACGCGCCCACAAACACAATAATCTGAGAAAATATCTGTACAAAAAACAACAGTGCCACCGATACAGTTCCCCACCATTTCGGCTTATTGTTTTTTTCCAGCCACCAATAGATCAAAGCAATACCCTGCAATACAAAGAAAACACTGGTTATCACCTGCAGATTAACTGAGATATGGTACATCAGGCTTTCCGGATACTGAACATAATAGGAAACCATCAGCAGCGAAATACCATAAGGCCACAGCATCCAGCCAGGTACGTTCCATTGCGTAAAAGGAGGAAACTCCTCAAAAGCAGCTCCCAGCTTACTCAAAATTTTACGTGCGGCCAGATAATTGACAAAGGCAATAATCGGAGCGCACAGGAAAAAAGCTCCCGGCATGATCAGTCGCATCATCCGAAGCATCTCGGCATTGCTTTTAACGGCTGCGTCGATCTCGGTCTGGCTCATTCCCATGGACTGGTAATAGCCTACGCTCTCACGGGCAGCCTCTTCCAATGAAGTAAACATCATATCGACCGGCTGGATACCCATGATATACAGCGCAATCAAAAAACTGGCACCGATAGAAATCAGGCAGGCCACCGAGCTAATCAGCATCAGCTTGAAAGGCTTATACCCGCGGCGCATACACTCGCCCAAGGTCAGCCCCACTAAACCAAAAGCAGCCAGCAGCGAAAAAGCATGCAGCGGGCTGATCAGAACTGCTACGGCAATATCAGCTACTATCAGCGTCATAACGCTCCAGCGCAGTCCGTTGCGCATACCGCAGATAGCGATAGGCAGGGGCCATAAAAAATTGATAAAGCTGCCGATGACCGGCACATACATGCTGATAATAGCAAAAACTATGGCGATAGCGGCCAAAATGCCCGCTTCTACCATGGCAGAAGTTTTACGAATCACTTAATTTCCTCCTTCGTAGCTATACATACATATATATAGCTAGGTATGTATATTCTACACCGAAAACGGCAAAAACGCAAAAAATAAGTGGCGCTGCCCAAAGCAGCGTCACCTTATAAAACGGTTTTATTTCCATTCAGTTTTAGCTTTTACCAGAACGCCATCGGCCTGAGGCACCAGCTCAACCAAATGTACTACATCAAACAGTGAACGATCCAGGACTTTTTTCTGCTGCAGCCTGCTTTGCTGCAGCGCAGCCGTAAAATCGACACTGATACTGCCCTGCTCATACTTGGTCGTAACACTATCCGCATCGATATCCACCCTGTCGATCACCAGATCTACGATAGCCATGATCAGCTTGCTCCCCATCAGCTCCACTACCAGCTGCGCAAAATCATTGTCTGCGACAGCAAAATCGACCAGCTTCAGCCTTGTAAAAGCAGATTCGGCATCGACATTAAACACCTCGACCTGCAGCAGCAGCTCCAAAGTGCCGTGCGTTGTATGCTGCAGCTCCAGCCGCAGCAGATCAGGCTCGGCATAAGCCAGAGACTGTAATGTAAATTCGCTGCCGGCCAGGCTTTGACGCACATAATCCACGATTTCATCATAAGGGACTACCAGACCGCCCTGGCTCAGCTGCTCCCATTTCTGCGCCGAGAACCACAGCTGCCCCTTATCTTTCAACGGCCGCAGTCTTTCACTGACCGTCGCGATTTTTTCTGATAAAACCGTTTCCGCCCGATCAGCATGTTTTTCTATTTTAGAAAACAAATTTCCTGATTTGTTTCGCAAAGCTTCCTTCAGCTCACGCAGTTCAAAACGTTTGCTTTCATCGCCCAAAGGCGTGTCTTTGCAATCCATTTTTTCAAAATCTTCACTGTGCTTCATTCCCTCTTTACGGGCGCTTTCATAAACTTCCCGGAATTCAGCAATATCTTCGGGACGCCCGGCCTTAATCCAGGCATTAGCGGCCTTGCCTACAGCATAAGTCACCGATACACCTACCGGCACCTGGATCGGCGCTATTGGAATCAACGTTACCAGTGTCTGACCGACAAAAGTCGCCCCCAGTGAAGTCAAAAGTCCCAAAACAGCACTTTCTTCCAGCTTTACTCCGCGCAGCTCGCCCAGGCGCATAATCATATAGACCTCGTTAGCCATCAAAGCCATCGTTCCCACCAAAGGCGCAACTACAATCACACCGGCACGGGCTGCTCCCCAGCGGCAGATCTTTTCAGCTTCCCACTCTATATCGACAGGCTGTAATTCTTTTTCTTCGGTCATGGTATCACCTCTTTGCGATTGTTCCTGCTGTTATAATTCGCTTTTGTGTCAACTTATCCTGCAATGTTACTAAAATATCACAAAGCCGCTATTTGTAAATTTTCATTAAAATATTATCCAATTATAATATTTTTTGATATCTGGATATATAAAAACAACCAACTTTACTGGATAGAATATCTATCAGGCTGCCCTCTGAATGGTTTTAGACAGTTTTTATAATCATCCGACCCTTTAACCATTTATTTTTTATTGTTACTTATCAATTTCGACCCGTTCACCTAACAAACATCCATATTTTTCAAACAAATATCCAGCTTATATAATTAGGTTAAATAAACTCAGGCAGATATTTATTGCCGCTTAAATCAAAAAACTATATTTTATTGAGGAGTGTTGTAAATGAAAATTCGTGTTTTAGTAGCTAAACCAGGCCTTGACGGACATGACCGCGGCGCCAAAGTCGTCGCCCGCGCCTTACGTGACGCAGGCTTTGAAGTTATTTATACCGGGATCAGGCTGACCCCGGAACAAATCGCTGAAGCAGCTCTTCAGGATGATGTCAAGGTCGTCGCCCTGAGCCTGCTTTCCGGAGCACATAACACCCTGTTCCCAAAAGTGGTCGAATTAATGCGGGCCAAAGGTTTAAACGATGTACTGGTTATCGGCGGCGGCGTTATCCCTGATACTGATATTCCCGGTTTAAAAGCCGCCGGTGTAGCCGAAGTCTTTACTCCAGGTACTCCTACCGGTAATATCGTCGATTTTATCAACGCCAATACCCACTGACCGCAGCCGGTAAAACAGTTCTCTTAAATCACACTGGCTTTAACAGCCAACCATTCAGGAGGTGTTTCCCTTGTCAACCCAGGTAAAAATAGAAAAAATGCTGCAGAAAACAGCTGTAGTTTTAGCGGCAGGCGGGGAAAAACGTATCGCCAAACAGCACGCAGCCGGTAAAATGACAGCACGGGAAAGGATCGCCTCACTGCTGGACGAAAACTCCTTTGTTGAATTAGACCGTTTCGTCAAACACCGCTGTACTGATTTCGGCCAGTCCCAAAAGGCGCTGCCTGGCGAAGGAGTCACAACCGGCTATGGTACTGTTTCCGGCCGTCTGGTCTACGTTTTTGCCCAGGATTTTACAGTCGAAGGCGGTTCCTTAGGCGAAATGCACGCCGCAAAAATCGTCAAAGTCCAGCGCCTGGCTCTGAAAATGGGTGCGCCGCTTGTCGGACTTAACGATTCCGGCGGCGCACGTATTCAGGAAGCTGTCGATGCCATGTCCGGCTATGGCAAGATTTTTTTCAATAATACTCTGGCCTCGGGAGTAATCCCGCAGATCTCGGCCATTATGGGACCTTCAGCCGGCGGCGCAGTCTACAGTCCGGCACTGACAGACTTTATTTATATGGTCAGAAACACCTCTAAAATGTTCATCACCGGCCCAGCAGTTGTTAAAGCCGTCACCGGTGAAGATGTGACCCAGGAACAATTAGGCGGCGCCATGACCCATAACGGTACTTCCGGCGTAGCGCATTTTGCCGCTGAAAATGATAGCGAATGTCTGAGGCAGATCCGTTATCTTCTCAGCTTTCTGCCTTCAAATAATCTGGAAGCGGCACCTGTCGTCGACACAGGAGATGCCCCACAGCGTATCGACGCCAGACTGAATACCCTGCTGCCGGACAATTCCAATCAGGCCTACGATATGAAAACCGTTATCACATCAATTGTTGACAACGGCGAATTTTATGAATCACAACAATACTGGGCTGCAAATATCATCACCTGTTTTGCCCGTATGGACGGACAGACTGTTGGGATCATTGCCAACCAGCCTAAAATCATGGCAGGCTGCCTTGATATCAACGCCTCTGATAAATCGGCACGCTTTATCCGTTTCTGCGATGCCTTCAATATCCCCCTGCTGAATCTGGTAGATGTTCCCGGGTTCCTGCCGGGCTGTAATCAGGAATACGGCGGTATTATCCGCCACGGAGCCAAAATGCTGTATGCTTATTCCGAAGCTACTGTACCCAAGATCACAGTCATTACCCGTAAAGCCTATGGCGGTTCATACATCGCCATGTGCTCACAGGACCTCCGTGCCGATCAGGTCATAGCCTGGCCAACTGCGGAGGTAGCAGTAATGGGTCCTGCCGGTGCAGCTAATATCATTTTCAAAAACGACCCTGATGTAAAAGCCAAAACTGAGGAATACATCGACAACTTTGCCACACCATATCAGGCTGCGATGCGAGGTATGGTCGATCTGGTCATCGAACCGCAGAACACCCGTCCCACTGTCATCAACGCCCTGCAAATGCTACAGAGCAAACGCGAGACCCGCCCTGCGAAACGTCACGGAAATATTCCTTTATAGTCAGCTGTACATCCTTTGAAAATAAAATAGCTTCGTTTGCAAACCGCAAAATAATGTCCTTTAACAGGTAACCTCATACACCTTTAAGCGGCACATTATCTTTGCGGTATTTTTTACCCATAAATTGTCCTGCTGTACTGTCTATTGCCAGCTTCAGCAAGACTGTTATTTTCTGGAGAGAAGGAGTTGATAATCATGACCCCGGACGTACAATTTTTATTACTGCTTGCTGTTATTGCTTTACTTTTCATTACCGAACTGATCCCGCTTGCCGTCACATCGATCGGCGGCGCCGTTGCCTGCGGCCTCTTAGGCTTCATCACACCCAAAGCCGTCTTTTCCGGCCTTTCCAATTCTTCAGTACTCCTATTTGCCGGCATGTTCGTCGTAGGTGCAGCAATGTTCCATACCGGGCTGGCGCAGAACATCGGGAAAAAAGTAGTCTCGGTATTCGGTACCAGCGAAAAAAGCCTGATGCTGGGTATCATGATCATCGGCGCTGTCCTGTCAGGTTTTTTGTCTAATACCGGCACGACGGCCTGCCTGATGCCTGTTGTACTGGGCATCTGCTCCGCTGCCAGGCTTCCGGCTTCCAGGCAGCTGCTGCCGCTGGCATTCGGCATCGCTTTCGGAGGCATCTTCACTATTATCGGTACACCGCCGAACCTGATCGCTTCCAACGCTTTAGTCGAAGCAGGTTTCAGGCCTTTTGGCTTTTTTGAATTTGCCTGGGTCGGTATTCCTATCGCTATCGCCGGCACCCTGTACATGATGTTCATCGGCTACCGTTTTCTTCCTAAAGTCAATGCGGCCGCCGATATAGAAATCGAACAGGAATTTGACGTCAGTAATGACAATCCTCAAAAACAGCTTATTTCCGGTCTGATCCTTTTAGGCGTAGTCATCGTTATGGCTTTGAACCTGAAATTCATTACCCTGGAAATGGCGGCTGTTATCGGCGCGCTCGTCGCCGTATTGACCGGCTGCCTGACTGAAAAGCAAGCTTATGCCAGCATCGACTGGGTTTCAATATTCCTGTTCGCCGGTATGATCTCCGTTTCATCCGCCATGGATAAAACCGGTGCCGGCAAACTGCTGGCTAAATTCTGCGTCGATCTGCTCGGCGGCACGCCTTCACCCTTATTCGTAGCCGCATTGTTATTTTTAGTATCCAGCTTTTTGACACAATTTATGTCCAACACAGCAACAGCAACATTACTCTGCCCCATCGGAGTTGCTATTGCCCAACAGATAGGTGCTTCACCTCACGCCGTCGTCATGTCGATCACCATCGGCATCGCCTGCGCCTATGCCACTCCTGTCGGTACACCGCCTAACACACTGGTTTTAGGACCTGGCGGCTATCGTTTCATGGATTATGTTAAAGTTGGCACTCCTTTGATTTTCGTAAGTTTTATCGTTTCCATGATCGTTATCCCTATCGTCTGGCCTTTCTTTAAATAAACTTTCACAGCACCTGTTCAGCAGCAGGTGCTGTTTATTTTATAGCAAACCTTTTTTTGTCTCCCGCTCCGTGATACAATAATAAAAAAGTCTGAAAGGAGCGGTCGGTTTATGGCAAAAGCCGTCTGCGGGCGCTTTGCCCCTACGCCCAGCGGCAGAATGCACCTCGGCAATGTTTTCTGCGCCCTGCTGGCCTGGCTGTCAGCAAAAAAACAGGGCGGAACCATCACACTGCGTATCGAAGACCTTGACAAGCCCCGCTGCCCTGCCGGCAGCGACATGCTTTTAGAAGATGATCTGCACTGGCTGGGCCTGGAATGGGATACCGGAGGCAGCGCCGGCGGAAAAGATGCGCCCTATTATCAAAGCCGCCGTTTTGACATCTATGCCGCCTATTTTGCACAGCTGCAAAAACTGGGACTGACTTACCCCTGCTTTTGCAACCGGGCTGAGCTGCACGCCGCCCAGGCACCGCATCTAAGTGACGGACGCATTCTATACGCCGGTACCTGCCGCCATTTGACAGCCGAACAGACTGCTGCCAAAGCCCGCACCAAAGACCCGGCACAGCGGCTGCGGCTTCCTGATACTGCTGTCAGCTTTATCGACGGACATTATGGTCCGTATACGCAGAACCTGGCTGCTGAATGCGGCGATATCATCCTGCGGCGCAGCGACGGTGTTTACGCCTATCAACTGGCAGTGGTCGTCGACGATGCCCTGATGGGCATCACGGAAATTGTCCGCGGCTGCGACCTGCTCAGTTCCACACCGCAGCAGCTTTATCTGTACCAGCTGCTGGGCTTTACCCCACCGGCTTTTATTCATGTACCACTGCTGATGGCTGCAGATGGCAGACGTCTTTCCAAACGCAACCGTGATCTGGATCTTGGCTTTCTCCGTCAGCATTTTGTCAGTCCTCAGCCGCTCATCGGCCTCCTTGCCTTCCTGGCCGGACTGCTGCCGGCACCTGAACCAGTCAGTGCCAAAGAACTGCTTCCGTTGTTCAGCTGGCAGAAAGTGCCCCATAACAATATCATCGTCAGTGAAAAGCTTTTAAATTTATTTAAACTATAAAGGAGCAACGCTATGCTTTATGTAGTTCTCGCAACCTTTGCCGCCGGTATGGCGACAGAATATTTTTTAGGCAACCGCTGGATAGGTTTTTTCGCAGTCGGCGTACCGGCTTGCCTGTATTTTTTCTATCTGGATTATCAAAAACGTGCGGCCGCAAAAAAAGAAGAAGAAGAAAAGCGTGCCAAACGTAAAGAACATAAAGAACGTAAACAACAGCATAAATGATAAAAAGAACGCATTGGATAATGCGTTCTTTTTATTTATCACTGTTATTATTAAATATTATCCGCAGAGCGTTTTCCGTCGCCAGGCAGGAACCAAGCTCACTGCTGCCATCCTCCAGTGTGCCGTGGTAATCGCTGCCGCCGGTAAGAAATAAACCGTATTGAACAGCCATCTGTCTGATAGCTTCTTTATCAGCCTCTGTATTTTTACGGTGTTCCAGCTCAATACCCTTTAAGCCATACCCGACCAGTTCAGGCACAAGCTCAAGATTTTGCTGCTGCCCCGGATGGGCCAATACTGCCAATCCTCCGGCTTCTGTAATCACACGCACGGCAGCGGCAGCATCCAGGTACTCAATATCGAAATCACAATAACCGCCATTTTTAAATGTTTCATGATAAAAAGTGCCAAACATTTCTTCTACCTGCTCCGTCGCCACCAAATATTCCATAAGATGCTGTTTGTAAATAACGTGTCCGGCCCGTTTCACAAAATTCTGAGGACGGATACGAAAACCATGCTCTGCCAGAAGTGCGATCTGACGCAGGCTATTAGCCTGCCTGCGTTCCAGCAGCGGACGGCAGAAGGCCGTCACTGATCTCGTGTCACGCATGGCATAACCTAAAATATGCGCCTTCCGCTGCTTTTGAAAATCATAGGCCGAAATCTCGATTCCAGGCATCACCTTCAAAGCAGTGACCGGCGGAATATCACCGCAGCGCGGCACCCGGTCATGGTCGGTAATGGCGATATGGGTCAGCCCCTTGCTCACCGCCTGCTGGATCAGTTCAATCACCGTAGCGCTGCCGTCAGAATATGCAGAATGTAAGTGCAGATCACCGCGCATCAGGCAAAACTCCCTTCGGACATATTGAAGACCTTATCACAAACGCCTTCCATAAATTCCAGATCATGAAAAATTCCCAGCATACTGGTCTTTTCTTCTTTTAACTGCTGCAGAATATCCTTTACTAAAACTTTAGTCTTATTATCCAGAGACGCCGTTGGTTCGTCCAGCAGCATCAGCCGCGGCCGTTTGACCATAGCGTGCGCCAGATTCAAACGCAGCCTTTCACCTCCGGAAAAGGTCTGCGGATAAATATCCCACAATTCCTCCTGCAAACGAAAATAATCCAGCATTTCCTTAGCACGGCGCTCGGCCTCGCCGGCGGCGACGCCGATCTCCAGCAGTGCCGACATAACATGCTCTTTTGCCGTCGTACGCGGCATCACATTCAGAAACTGAGCCACATAACCGATTTCATAGCGGCGCAGCTGCAGCATCTGCCGCTCGTCGGCCTGAGCCAGATCAATAGGCCCAAAAGCCTGACTGTTATAAACGATCGTACCCTGCAGCGGCAGATAGGTACGGTTGATACATTTAAGAATGCTCGACTTACCGGCGCCGGAACGCCCCACTATACCGATAAATTCACCCTCATGCAGCGTGAAACCGATATCGCGGCAGCTCTTGATAGTTTTGCCCAAATTATGCAGATAAAAATTTTTCGTCAGCCCTTCAATGGCAAGTATTTCCATAACTCCTCCTAAACCCTGTATTCCAACTGTGAAATAACCTTGCCGTCAACCAAAGCGTGAGTAATAACAGGATAACCGTCTAAAATCTTGATAATCAGCAGATCGGCCTTTTTTCCCACCGCCAACGAGCCATAATCGTTATCGATACACATCGCTCTGGCCGGATTCAGCGTTAGCTTATTGACGATTTCCGGCAGCGGCACGCCGTGCTGCTTATGCATAATGAAAATACTGTGCAGCATTGCCGCAGGATAATAGTCGGAGCAGAGAATATCGGCGCAGCCTTCCTTGACCGCTTCTGCCGCAGATAGATTGCCGGTATGTGAACCGCCCAGCAGAATATTAGGGGCTCCGACCACTGTAGCCAAACCTAACTGCTGTGCTTGCCTGGCAACGTCGATCGTAATTGGAAATTCACTGATAGCAACGCCCAGCTCCTTATTTACCTGCAGCTTGGCAGCAGTATCGTCATCATGTGACGCTGCGGGGATTCCGTTAGCCCTGGCCAGTTCCGCCAGCTCATGCAGCTGTTCAAAGCTCAGGGTCCGTTTGTTTTTATGATGTTCCAGCACGCCCTCAAACCCCAGCGTTGTTACAGTTTCGCCGTGATAAGCGGTAATAGTTTTGCGGTAAGTCTCGATATTGCGGTACTGCCCCTGCCCGGGCGTATGGTCCATAAACGATATCTCATGCACTGTTTTTTCCCGCAGCATTTTGCTGACGATATCAAACGCTTCCAGATTATCGATCTCGATCCGCAAATGCAGACGATGATGAATAAGGTGATGACGCTCGTGGATATTATTGATCAGCTCAGCCAGCTTCAGCACATTTTTCTTATAGCGCAGCTCCGAAGCCCCAAAATAATCGTCCTGGTAGAGTGATATCGAATGGTAGATCGTTGTGATCCCCTGATTGATCAACTGCCGCTCGATCTCCTTCAGTCCCATCTCGAAATCCATCACGCTGGTAGGACGCGGCTGAATGATCTGTTCGATCTTGTCAGAATGAGTATCGATAAAACCGGGGCAGACATACCTTCCGTGCGCATCGATTTTTTCATCATATTGCCCCAGATCGATAACGTCCTCTGCAAGAATATCAATAATACGGTCATTTTCCAACACCAGCACTTTATTTTCCAACACCTCGGCAGGTGTGATCAGTTTACCATTATAAATAGCTGTTTTCATAGTCATCCTTTCCCGCGGCAGCGCCGCTGTTAGAGCAATGAGTGTACCATCTGCTGTGTATAAGCATGCTGCGGATCCTCTAAAATCTGATCGGTAAGACCGCTTTCCACTACCTGGCCATCCAGCATGACCATCGTCCTGTCTGCCAGCATCCTGATCACTGCCAGATCATGCGAAACCAGAATGATCGAAATATTATAACGGCTGCGTATTTTCCTGATCAGGTCTAAAACCTTGGCCTGTACCGAAAGATCCAGCCCGGTGGTGACCTCATCCAAAAGCAGCAGCCCCGGATTATTGGCCAGCGCCTTGGAGATCTGTACCCGCTGCTGCATACCGCCCGAAAAATTTCTGGGCGGTTCCGCACGTCTGGAAGTCAGTATCTCCACAGCTTCCAAAAGCTCCACTGTTCTGCCGTCCATAAAAGCTACATTACGGTTGCCGGCGGCAATGATCTTTTCAGCAACATTGGCAGCAGATGAATAATCCATACGCAGACCCAGCAGAGGATTCTGATAAACCATCCCCATCAGATGATTTTTGATATACCGGCGCTGCTGTGAACTGGCGCCGAAAATATTGACCTTTCCATCCTGATACTGCTTCAGAAAGGCACTTCCTCCTGTTACTTCATGATCGAAATACAGACTTTTCATCACGCTGGATTTTCCTGAGCCTGATTCACCGACAATGCCTAATACTTCTCCGGGATAAACGTCAAAGGATACATTGCGTACAGCCCAGACAGTACCGCAGCGGGGACAGCGGTTCTTTTCCAGCGGCTGCCGGCTGCGGCAGCACTCGCAGCCGTTGCCATAACGCAGCAGCAGATCGCGCACCTGTAAAACGGCCTCTTCTTTATTCATCATATCTGCCGCCCCCTTCCGCGCACAGCATCCTGCTCTTTTACATATTCACGGAATTTCTCAGATTCTTTGACTCTGGAAGTGGTTTCCATTTCACAGCACCCCGCCAGCACCGTGATCTTCTCCCTCAGCAGCGGCTGCAGGCAACAGGGCAGATGCTCAGCGTGATAACGATGCAGCGCTACACATTCGCGGCACTTCCCGTGCCATTCGCAGCGGCTGTAAGGACAACTGCAGCCCAGCACCTCCTGGCTCTCCAGCAAGGCCCTGTTTTTTAATGTATCTTCATAATATTCCTCTTTAGTACGCATCAGCAGTCCGCCTCCTTGCGCAGCCTTCGTTTAGAGCAGTAACCTGTATCCGAGCACTGATAGCTGACAGCGCCTGTCTCTCTGTCGATAAGCTCGTCAAAATAAACATTTTCCGCTCCACATAAACGGCAGCGGCGACCTTCCATATGTTCGATCTCAAAAGGCACATCGTCAAACGCCAGCGACACGACCTTTGTATGAGGCGGGATCGCATAAATTTTCTTCTCGCGCCCTGCTCCGAATAAATACAGACATTCCGACTCATGCAGTCCGGGATTGTCATATTTCGGGATCGGACTGGGGTTCATAACATATCTGTCCTCAACAGTAACCGGATATTCCGTAGCAATCGTGACCTTGCCATATTTCATAATGCTTTCATAAAGCTGCAGCCAGATGCCCGTGTAATCCGCTTCTGCATGCATCAGCTTCGTTGCTTCCTCGCTTGGTTCTATCACCCGCAGCGGTTCCGGCAAAGGCACCTGAAAAACCAGCAGCTGGTCATTACGCAGCGGTTCCTCGGGTATACGATGACGCGTCTGGATCAGGGTTGCTTCCGTACTGTCTGTAGAAATCGCCACATCGCTGCACAAATTGATAAATTTCTTGATATTGACAGCGTTGACACTATCGTCGCTGCCCTGATCGATAACCTTCAAAACATCACGCGGGCCGATCAGCGACAAAGTGAGCTGAATGCCTCCCGTCCCCCAGCCGCGCCCTATCGGAAGTTCGCGCGAGCCGAACGGCACCTGATAACCGGGTACAGCCACCGCCTTTAAAATACTGCGCCTGATTTCCCGTTTAGAACCTTCGTCCAGGAAAGCAAAATTATATTCAGGATTCATGCTCCGGCTCCTTTCTGGTCTTGCGTACGCTGTCCAGCTTAGACTGGAAGGTAACGTAATGCGGCAGTTTCAAATGAGAAATAAAGCCGTTCATCTCCAGCGAATCACCATGCAGCAGTACAAATTCTTCATCCTGCGCAGGAGCAGGCCCTTCTGTTTCCAAGGAAGCGTCCAGCACCGCCATCGAGATCGCCTTGTTTTCGTTCCGCCCCAAAACTGCGCCGTAGCCTACTGCCAATTTCAGTTTCTTATCGTCATCCTCAGGAATAAAGCCCTCTACTTCCGTCAGCAAAATTTCACCGATGCAGATACTTTCCGTCTCGTCAAACAAATATGGTACTTCCAGCTCCACATAGCCGCAGCGCAGTTCACCTACAGTTGGATGTACGGCGCCATAACCACGGATCGAACTATACGCCAGTCCGCCGATAAAGCCCCCGTCAGCCCGGGTCAGAGTCTGCAGACGCGCGCTTCTGTCAGCAGGGAATTCCAGAACATTCTTCGTTACATCCACAGGTTCCATATCATCGATCTCACAGCTGTCGATCAATCCCTCTGCCTTCAGATACTCCGAAACCCGTGGCAGCTTTACTACCGGCACAGGCTTCGCCTCTTTAAGGCAGCACTGACGCCGGGCGCATAATTCCACTGCCGACGGCTGTTTAAATTCAATCAACCGATGTGTATAATCATAGGTCGCTCCCAGAATCTGTCCGCCCTGAATATCCTTAAAGGCTGCCGAGATCCTGCGGACAGCGCGCATCTCTGTCCCGCTGGCCGGCAGGGTATAATAATTGCGGCTCAAAGTCGAACGATAAGCCCGCAGCAAAAACACTGCTTCTTCGATACTGCCTTCCGCCTGTTTCAAAGCCAGTGCCGCATAAGCCGGCGCATATAAGCCAGACTCGCTCATTACCCGATCCACTAAAAGGCCCAGCTTTTTTTCTATCGCTTCTACTTCCAGCTCTTTAAAAGTACTGCCGCGCATACAATGCAGCAGCCTGATGCTTTCCTCTATTGCTTCCTGACCGCCGGAAACTGCCACATAAGCCATCTGTTCACCTGCTTTCTATTCTTGTTTTACGTGGTATACCCATCAGGCAGCCCCGCTGATCCAGCACAAAAAAATCAAGGCCCAGCGGATACTCATATTCCTGCTCATCACGTTTCCCCAAAGCCGCCCGCAGTTCCGGGCACATAATGATTTCCTGGACAGCCTTGATCCCGGGCCCGCTGATCCGCTGCAGCTTGCCTGCCTGCAGATCCGCTGTGCACAAAATGACAGTCGCGCTTTTATGAGGATCGCGCAGTGTACCGCACTTAGCAGCCTGTACTGCTTCCTGCCAATCCGCATTCTCCGTCACAAAGATATAATCCGCTTTACTCACAGCAGCTGTTTTAGCCAGAGTCAGCTCCGTAATTTTCTCTGCCAGCGCAGGAGAACCGCAGACTGCAAAACTGACCTCATTGTCCAAAAGCACTGCCGCCACAGTCAGCGGCATGGCATAAGCTCCACCCAGTTTCCGGGCCAGAGGTCCCAGCTCAACGATGCGTCCCGGATTGCTCAGCGCTTCCAGCAGCAGACGAAAAGCAGCCTGAGTGTCATATACAAAATCAAATTCATAAGCTTTCTGCATTATCTTTACTCCTGATCCATAGTCTGAAAATCAACCATCGTTTTGGCATACAATCCGTTTTCCAGTTCCTGTTCCCGCTGCTGCCGCATAGACAGCCGCTGCAGCACTGTCTTCAGTTCATCCAGTTCGCTGACCTGCCTGTTAAAAGCAGCATCGATCACCGCCATGGAGCTGACTTTGTCAAAATCATCACCCAGCACAACAGCTATCCCTTTAGTGCCGCCCAGTTCCACAACTGTATCGCACACCAGCGCCTCACCCAGATAAAACAGGCTGTTTTTTACCGGCTCACGCAGCTTGATCATTGCCAGTGTTTTAGCAGGCGCCTTCACAACGCTGACACCATATTTTTCAGCCAGCGGCTGAGCCAGCTCACGCAGCATACTGCCATCGGCGGCCGCCATAATCCGGAACAACTCTTTTTTCTCCATAACATCACCCTTTATCTGTCAGATATAGTTTTTCTTGATTGTTGTAAAAACCAGCTCCACGCAATAGGCAAATCCAAAAACCAGTACGATCGCCAGCCCTGCGGCCCCAAACTGATAGCCCTGGATATTATTCGCAATCGCAAAGCCGATTCCGCCGGCACCGATCATCCCCAGGATCGCTGATTCAGAAAAATTTATTTCAAAACGCAGACCAGTCCAGGCCATGATCTGCGAAGCTGCCGCAGGCAGTATCGCCGACAAAAAAATATGCAGCTTACTGGCTCCTGTTGCCTCAAGCGCCTCTATCACTTCCTCAGGCACATCTTCAAAGCTTTGCGTAAAAGCCCTGGCAAAAAAAGCTGTGGCATGCACACACAGTCCTACGATGCCCGCAGCAGGCCCCAACCCCAGACAAACCAGCGCCAGCAATACCCAAACCGGTGTCGGTACGGCACGCAGAAACGTAAAGAACGCGCTCAGAGCATACGTCACAAATTTATTTTTCATCAGGTTACGGGCACCAAAGGCAGCTAATAACAATCCCAGCAGAACGCTGTAAATAGTTGCCAGCACAGTTATTGCCACCGTCTGGGAAAAGGCCTCCAGCGTCAGCCCAAAATCGTGAAAATCCAGCAGCGCCAGCAAACCAAAGGTCTTCCCCAGATCAGGCAGCCTGGAAATAAGCTTCAGCCAATCCAGCTGCAGATAATATAACGCCACTATCGAAACGACTGTTACAGCTGCTAAAAACCAGCGCAGCTCACTATCCTGCCCGCTGCGGGCAACACGGATCCTGCCGTTACTGAACTCAAGACACTGCACCCTCGCCTGTACAAAAGTCTGCTCCATTTTATGTCAACACCTTTCTTCGCAGATAATTAGTTAAAAATTCCACCATAATGACCATCGCCGCAATAACCAGAATAATTCCTGCCGCGCCGGCATAATTAAACGACTTGATATAGGAAAACAGCACCAGCCCGATCCCCCCGCCGCCTACCATTCCCACAATAGTCGACGCGCGTATATTAAGTTCGATGCAGTATAGGAACCAGGCGATAAACTGTGTCAGGCAGGTCGGTACGATACCCTGACAGACCTTCTGCCAAAACGTACCGCCGCAGGCCGTCAGCCCTTCCATTGCATCACAGGATACCTCGTCGATCACTTCAATAAACGCTCTTGTCATAAAAGCAAAGGTCGAAATCAGCAAAGCAATAAAACCAACCCCGGTACCAATACCCAGTGACGAAAAAAGAATAAAAGCCCAGACCAGTGTCGGGATATTCCTCAGAAAAGTGGCAAACCCCCGGATCGTTCTGGCCAGTCCCTTCCAGGGTGATAAAGAAGTGCTGCCGAACACAGCGAAGAGAAAAGCAAACACTGCCGCAACGAAGCTGGACGAAACCGCCAACGCAAAAGTTACAAGAATCGATTCTACTACTACCGGCGAAGCATTGAAGCGTGGCGGCAGGAAATCCTGAAACAGAAATTTCCAGAATTCTCCCTGTTCCCAAAGCACCTCCAGCGGATTAAAACGGGAAATATAAGTCGCCAGGCAGAACAAAACCAGCACGACCACTAAAAACCAGGTATAAACCTGTTTTTCACGGGGATTCATTATACTTATTTTTTCAGGCATAATTTTCACCCTGCTTAATGATCAGATTTTCCATCGAAGTATTATAAATTTTCTCTATCACTGCATTATTCAGCTGCTGCGGGGTTCCGTCAAAAATCATTTCTCCTTTTGCCAGACCGATGATGCGCGTAGCATAACGCATGGCCACATCCAGCTGATGCAGATTGACGATACAGGCAATATTACGGCGCTGCGTCATCTGATAGATCAGATCCATGATGATTTTAGACGCATTAGGGTCCAGTGAAGCGATCGGTTCGTCACAAAGAAGCAGCTTCGGTTCCTGCATAATCGCCCTGGCAATGCCTACGCGCTGTTTCTGACCGCCCGACAGATCACTGGCACGGTTATATAAACGATCGCCCATCTCGATTTCCTGCAGCAAGTCAATCGCCTTACGTTTATCCTCTTCCGTATAATTACCCAGCATCCCGTCCAACGCCGACATATAACCCAAGCGCCCATGCAGCACGTTCTGCATTACCGACAGCCGCTGCACAAGATTATAATGCTGAAAGATCATCCCGACTTTACGCCGCAGCAGCCGCAACTTTTTGCCGGACGCACCGGTAACTTCCTCGCCGTCGATGTATACATGACCTCCGCTGGGGACTACCAGCTGATTGACCGTTCTCAGCAGAGTGGACTTGCCCGATCCGGAAGGACCTATAACAGCGACAAATTCTCCGGCTCTGACCTCCAGACTGATATCATGCAAAGCGCGGACCTGATTGCCATAAACTTTCTCGATATGCTCCATTTTTAAAACCGTGCTCATGCTTCCTCCTATAAAAAAGGCCGGACAGCGCCGGCCTCTGCTCCAACTTATTTACTGCTGCTCAGGGCTTTGTTCAGATCAATGATACCTTTGTAATCTTCAATACTGCATTCTACGAAACGCTTATCCTCTGCACCCATTACCCCTTTGTAGTAAGCGGCATTGTCATAGCTCAGGATAAAGTTTTTTACCTTTTCCTTCAATTCTGCCGGCAGATCCCTGCGCAGAGCCATCGGTTCGGACGGGATCGGATCAGAAGCGAAAATAATTTTAACGTCATCTTTGCTGACACGTCCCGCATTGATCTCAGCCGCCAGAATTGCATCAGAGATAGGAGCTACCTGCACATCACCCTTGACTACAGCCGCCAGACCTGCTTGATGCTTGCCGGAAAAGCTGACTGCCTGGAAAAATTTGCCATTAGTATGCAGATCATCCATCGAAAGCTTCTCACCGGGAAATGCTTTCATAATCGCCGCTGAAGGGATCAGATTGCCGGAAGTGGAATTCGGGTCAACGAACGCCATCGTTTTCCCTTTGATGTCCTGGATACTATTGATATCAGTATTCTTGCTGCTCGTAACCAGAACAGACTTATAAGTCGCGTTCTTTTTATCTTTATCCTTGGCAATCATCCCGATCGGTTCTGCACCTGCACGTTCATAAGCCAGGCAGAAGCTTAACGGTCCAAAATAAGCCATATCGGCTTTACCTGTACGCATAGCCTCAATCACCGCATTATAATCGTTAGATACCAGCTCTGTGACCTCCATTCCCAAAACCTTGCTCAAATCGCCCGCCATACCTTTTCTGGCATCGGCATTTTTATCTGTCGATTCATTCGGCAGATAAGTGATCACAAATTTCTTTTGCTCAGACTGACCGCCGCAGCCGCTGAACAGCAAACAGCTCATTACTGCCAGCATCAGCAGGGCGCAGACCTTGAATAATTTTCTTGATTTCATTTCCTTCTCTCCTTTTTCACAAGTACTGAAATTTTGCTTGCATCTGGAAACACTGTCATCATAACAAAGCTTTCTTTGCTTTGAATTAAGAAGGCTTTAAGTTCTTGTAAAGAATTTCGCCTTTCTTTAAAGGTTTGTTAAAGCATGACCCTTAAAATACCCGTGAAAATAAAAAAAGTCCGCAGGCTGACATACATCAGCCTGCGGACTTGCACTTTTTAAATTGTTTTAAGCTGTTAGATCTTTACATCAATCTGGGCCGATACGCCCACACCCTGCACGCGGTTGATACCGCTGATAGCGACCTTATCGACCGGGATCAGCGCTTTCGCACGGAAGCTTTTAAAGAAGGAAGCCTCCAGCTGCAAAGCAGCCTGACATTTATCTACCTGCTCCTTCGGTCCCGATACCTGAGCAGCGCCGGCATAACTTCCGTCACCCACGGTAATGATCGGCACTACCTTGGTAGCGTAATCGCTGGAGATAGGATATTTTGCCGTCAAAGTATTGATAGCGCTGTTCAGCTGGTCGGCAAACTGGCTGACCAATAACGATACAGCGCCGCCTTTAACTACGGTACCCAAAATACCGGCCTGCGCCGGAGCCGTTCCCTGTCCCAGTAAAAATCCGCAGACCAGTACCGCGGCGATCCATTTTTTTCCCTGCATAATATTACCTCCTCTGCCTGAATCATTTCAGATTTATCGTTTCAATTCGACATCAACAAACAAAACTCTTGCTCTTTTGCAAATTGTTCACCAAGAAATCACAAAATATTTCTCCTTCCGATAATTTTATGAAACTTCTGCATTTTACAAACTGCCTGTTTTGCGATACGATAGGTTTAAGAAGATTTTACAGCGGCAGCATTTGCCGCAGCAAAGGAGCTGTTATTATGGAACAGTTTAAATATTACGCACCTACAAAAATACTTTTCGGTAAAAATACCGAAGCCGAGGTTGGTGAACTCTGCAAAACACAAGGAGCAAGCAAGGTCCTGGTACACTTCGGAGGCAGCAGTGCCAAAAAATCCGGTCTGCTTGATCGTGTCTGCGGCGCACTGCAGGAAGCAGGACTGCACTATGTGACCCTGGGCGGCGTTGTGCCCAATCCTCGTTTAAGCAAGGTTTATGAAGGTATTGAAATCTGCAGGCGGGAAAAAGTTGATTTTATTCTCGCCGTAGGCGGCGGCAGCGTCATCGACAGTGCCAAAGCCATTGGTTATGGTATTACCAATCCCGGCGACGTCTGGGACTACTACAGCGGCAAAGCGCCACAGGCCTGCGCCCCTATCGGCGCCGTCCTTACCATTGCCGCGGCCGGCAGTGAAATGAGCAATGCGTCAGTCATTACCAATGAAGACGGCTGGCTGAAACGCGGACTGCAGTCGCCCTATGCCTACTGTAAATTTGCCATTTTAAATCCCGAGCTGACCTGCACTCTGCCGCCCTACCAAACAGCCAGCGGCTGTACTGACATCATCGTTCATACTTTAGAACGTTACTTTACCAAACCCGGCGTCACCTCCCTGTCCCTCACTGACGGCATGGCCGAAGCTCTGCTGCGCAACGTCATGCGTAATGCCCGACTGGCTTTACAGAAGCCTGCCGACTATGACGTCCGCGCCGAGATCATGTGGGCAGGCACGCTTTCCCATAATGACATCACCGGCGACCGCAGTCAGGGTGACTGGGCTTCCCACCAGCTGGAGCATGAATTGGGCGGTATGTTCGATATTGCTCACGGCGCAGGCCTTGCAGCGATCTGGGGCAGCTGGGCCCGCTATGTGCTCAAACAAAACCCCTGCCGTTTCGCACAACTGGCAGTTAACGTACTGAATGTTCCCTACAGCTTCGGCAATGACGAAAAAACAGCGCTTGAAGGAATCGCTGCCATGGAAGACTTTTTCCGTTCCATTGGTATGCCTACCTCGATCAGCGACATGGAAATCGAACTCACCGACACCCAAATCAAAGAGCTGGCACACAAATGCAGCTTTATGGGCAGAAGAACGATCGGCGGCTTCGTCACCCTGAACTCTGCCGATATGGAAAATATTTACCGGATGGCCAGATAAAACAGCGGCTATACTTGCTGCAGAAACTTTTACCCTCTTTAAAACACAAAGACGCGTCTGCCAAAAGGCAGGCACGTCTTTTTTACTGCGCCCTAACGCATATTATTTACTTTTGAATCAGTTTCCTACGCCGGCGCCGTAATTATCAGCCTTTGATATCGCCGGCCTCTGCCACCATCAGCTGATCGACAAACTGCACCCTGACCGGTACTAAAAGCTTCTGTCCCGGTTTCAGGTTAGTATTCGCCAGCGCATTGGTTTCGCAGATACGGTAAATGACTTCGCGTACATCTTCGTCCTGATCGGCCCAGCGGTCAGCGATAGCCCACATGGTATCGCCTGTATGTACAGTGATCTGTTCGTAATGATAAACAGTATCATCCTGTAAAAAATTATAGCCTGTATATAAAATAGTGGTCATCAGCATTAATACAAACAACTTCTTCATAACTCCACGACCTTTCAAAACATCTGTTCGTTAAACATATAATAAACCGAACTGTTTTGTTTGTCAAGAGTTTTTCTAAAAATTTGTTCGTATTTTAGAGTTTTAAGGCGAACGTTTCTGCAATCAGGCGAACAGATCTAACCACGCAGCACCCACATATAAAACGGCGTCGTTATTACTGCCAGCAGTGTACTGACCACCGTCAGCATCGCCGCATACTTGTAATCGCCGCCATAAACCTTAGCTACAATAGAAGTGTTCGTCATCGCCGGCATAGCCGCCTGCATAACAAATACATCGCTCATCAATTTCGGCAGCGCAAAAAACGGCAGACAGACCATAACGCACAGCGGACAGATCACAAACCTTCCCACCATTGCCGCCGTCAGCTCTCTGTCAAATTTGATCTCGCTCCAGGACGCTTTACTGATCGCGATACCGATAAACAGCATGGCCAGCGGCGTCGTCATTCCGCCCAGATAACGAAAAGAAGCTTCGATCGGCATTGGCAGACGCCAATCAAGCATTACTAAAATAATTCCTGCCAAAAAACCTAACAGCGGCGGGTTCAGAACCACTTTCAGAGTCTTTCTGCTGAGCCACGGTGCCGCCACACCGGCATCAGACGCCATATCGTGCACTGCTACGACCCAGAACATCGTAGTATTGACCATATAATACAGCATGACATAAGGAATACCTTCTTCACCGAACAAAGCCAGCGTCATCGGCAGGCCGATGAAAATAGTGTTGGAAACAAAAAAGACAGTACAGAACACGCCGACCCGGTCACGCCGCACCTTCAGCAGCCGTGCTGCCGCATGGCCGATAAAATAGCCCAATGCCATGGAAATGATCGGTACCGGCAGACCGCCGCTCATCTCGATCAGCTGATCGTGGCTGAAATTGACCGTCAGATTGACGATCATATAGGTAGGCAGGCAGACCTTGGTCACCAGCTGGGCCACAGCCGAGCTGAAGCTTTCAGAAAACCAGCCCTTACGGGACAGATAAAAACCGGTAGCTATCATAATAACGATAGTCAAAATCCCCTGCAGTGCATGTAAGATCGCTGCCATAAAATCACTTCCTTAAAAATAAAAAACACCGAAGCCTTCGCCTCGGTGCCGCTCAAATCAGTTTTTGGCCTGTTTCGCTTCTTCCAATTTATGCTTCATCCAGTCGATCATGGCCAGTTTGCCGAATTCATGCCAGGTTTTACATTCAGTATTCCTGGCAATATATTCGTTCCATTTATCCTGATTCACCTGTTCTACCTCCAGCAGATTCATGATACCGAAGCCGCTGCGCCAGATCAGATCGTCCATCGAGGTATATTTACTGTTTTCCGTTAAAAATTTATCGTTGAACAATTCCTGAAAAGATACCTTTGCCAAAATCTTTCCCAGTTCCTCGTCATGGGTAAAGATCTCCAGATAATGCTTAAACTCTTTTTCAATATCGATTGCTGCCATTGTTTCATCCTCCGACGGTAAATTATTGATTTTATAATTTATACTTCCTATTTTACCACAAAAAAGCCGATGGCGCTAACCATCGGCTTTTCTGTAAAACTAATGTGAATAAAAGGAGGGGTTGGAGATGAAAAATCTTAACAGTAAAACAGCTGTCAGTGACCGCAGTCGTGGCAGCAGCCGCTGCACACTTCAATACCTTCGGTCGACATACCGTTTTTGACCTTATAGTCATAAATCGCGGCACGCAAGCCGTCAGCTGCCAGGTTGGAACAATGCATCTTGATCGGCGGCAGTCCGTCAAGTGCTTCAGCTACCGCCAGATTAGTCAGTTCCAGCGCTTCCTCGACAGACTTGCCTTTAGCAAGCTCTGTTGCCATACTGCTGGTAGCGATAGCCGCACCGCAGCCAAAAGTCTGGAAACTGATATCGGTAATGATATTGTCTTTGACTTTAATAAAAATCTTCATGATATCGCCGCATTTTGCATTGCCTACCTCGCCGACGCCGTCGGCATCGGGCATAACACCCACATTACGGGGATTCATAAAATGATCCATTACTTTTTCACTGTATGCCATAAACTACACCTGCTTTCTTACTTGTGGTAAAGAGGCGACATCGCCCTTAATTTTTCAACGATCAACGGTAATTGCTCCAAAACATAATCGACGTCGGCACTGCTGTTTTCTTCCGACAAGGTCAGACGCAGCGAACCGTGCGCGATCTCATGCGGCAGTCCGATAGCCAGCAGAACATGCGACGGGTCCAGAGACCCGGAAGTGCAGGCACTGCCGCTGGAAGCCGCGATACCCATATGGTCAAGCAGCAGCAGCAGGCCTTCGCCTTCAATATATCTGATGCTGACATTTACATTATTCGGCAGTCGGTCAATAGGATGTCCGTTTAACCTTACTTCAGGTATCTTTGCTAAAATCCCTTCGATCAATTTGTCACGCAAAGCACGTGTTTTTTCGGCATTGGCTTCCATATTTTCTTTCGCATAAGCAGCTGCCAGCCCCATACCGATGATCCCGGCTGTATTTTCAGTGCCGGCACGCAGGCCTTTTTCCTGCCCGCCGCCGACGATCAGCGCCGGTACACGCACACCCTGACGGATATACACCGCGCCTACGCCCTTTGGTCCATGAAATTTATGCGCCGTCAATGTTAAAAGATCGATATTGTCGCCGGTAACATCAATAGGGATATGACCTGCCGCCTGTACTGCGTCAGTATGCAGCAGCACCTTATGTGCGCGGCAGACTGCGCCGATCTCTCTGATCGGCATTATCGTACCGATCTCATTATTGGCATACATCACCGAAACAAGGATCGTATCGTCGCGTAAGGCGGCCTCTACCTGGGCCGCTGTAACCCTGCCGAATTCGTCTACCGGCAGGTAGGTGATCTCAAAGCCTTCCTTCGCCAGTTCTTCACAGGTATGCAGTACAGCGTGATGCTCGACCTGCGTAGTGATAATGTGCCGTCCCTTCTTGACATTGGCATGAGCCACGCCTTTAATAAGCATATTATCACCCTCACTGCCGCCGCCTGTAAAAATGATTTCCTTCGGCGACGCGCCGATCAGATCTGCAACCTGCTGACGGGCAGCGGCAATAGCTGTTGCCGCACGCTGTGCTGCCTTATATATACTGGAAGGGTTTCCATAATTTTCTACCATAGCCTTTGCCATAGCCTCTGCTATTTCCGGTCTGACCTTAGTCGTGGCCGCATTATCTAAATAAACTTCCCGCATTGCGATCCGTCCTTTCTTAATTCCTACTTGTTTAGTATGATTACACTTTCAGTATAGTAATTCCCAGTATTTTTGTCAAGATTATTTTGTGAATTTTTTGTGTAGGAAAAAATTTTTTGTTCAGCTATTGAATTCCTAGTAAACTAGTAGTAAAATAATGTCAAGCTTTTGAAAGGACGTGTGCTTATGAAAATCTCTACCAAAGGACGTTATGCTTTGCGGCTGATGCTTGACCTGGCTTACAATCATACCGGCAGCTTCATCCCCATTAAAAATATCTCCCAGCGGCAGGATATTTCCGACAAATATCTGGAACAGATCATTACCCAGCTGAGCCGCGCCGGACTTGTCAAAAGCGCCCGCGGCGCCCAGGGCGGCTATATGCTTGCCAAAGAGCCGCAGGAATATACTGTAGGCGAAATACTGCGGCTGCTGGAAGGTAATCTGGCCCCGGTAGCCTGCGTAGACGATAGCAAGGAAGCCTGCACCCGTGCAGACGAATGTGTAACCATGGAAGTATGGCGTGAAATAAAAGACGCCGTTAATAAAGTAGTCGATAACATCACCTTGGCTGACTTAGTGGAACAGCAGCGGCAGAAATGCCGATGTTGTAAGTAAATTACCGCTTGCAGCATAATTTATTAAAGAAAGGTTTTGATATCATGACTAAAATTTACCGTAGCCTGACCGACTTGATCGGCAACACCCCGCTCTTAGAGCTGACCAACTATAACAGGAAATTTGCTCCGCAGGCGACTATCATCGCCAAGCTGGAATATTTTAACCCGGCCGGCAGCGCCAAAGACCGTATCGCCATGGCGATGATCGACGACGCCGAAGCCCGGGGACTGCTGCAAAAAGATTCGGTCATCATCGAACCGACCAGCGGTAATACAGGTATCGGCCTGGCCAGCGTAGCCTCAGCACGCGGTTACCGCACGATCCTGACCATGCCTGAAAGCATGTCTGTTGAACGGCGCAACCTGCTGAAGGCTTATGGAGCCGAGCTGGTACTTACACCCGGTTCTTTGGGTATGCAGGGCGCCATCGACAAAGCAGAAGAACTGGCAGCAGAAATACCCAATGCTTTTATCCCCGGACAATTTGTTAATCCGGCCAATCCGGCCATCCATAAAGCAACCACCGGCCCCGAAATCTGGCGCGATACCGACGGCGAAGTCGACATTTTCGTTGCCGGCGTAGGCACAGGCGGTACTGTCAGCGGTGCTGGCGCTTACCTGAAAGAAAAAAATCCGCGCGTCAAGATCGTCGCCGTCGAACCCAGCGATTCTCCCCTGCTGTCCGGCGGTAAGGCCGGCCCGCACAAAATCCAGGGCATCGGCGCCAACTTTATCCCCAAAAACTTTGACCGCAGCGTTGTCGATGAAGTTATCGCTATCGACGCGGCAGATGCTTTCAGCACCAGCCGCGAGCTGGCGAAAAATGAAGGCCTGCTGGTCGGCATTTCCTCCGGTGCTGCGGCCTATGCCGCTACTCTTCTGGCGCAGCGACCCGAAAACGCCGGAAAAAAAATCGTCGTCATGCTTCCCGACACAGGTGAACGTTACCTGTCCACCCCGGGCTTTATCGGCGACTGAATCAACTTTACCCTCTCCTGACAAACAAGCGCAGAGTACACCTCTGCGCTTGTTTTATGGTACTGTTTAAACCCTTGGCGAGGTATTTTCGAGCCTAGTGTTCATACGTGCCTTTATGGTATAATTATTTTATTAAATACGCGTCAATACGCATAAACGGAAGGATTGATTTTCATGGCTGATTTAACCCGCAGTGAAGCCTGGGAGCTGCTGACAAAATATAATAAGGAACCTTTTCACCTGCGGCACGCGCTGACGGTAGAAGGCATCATGAAATACTTCGCCAAAGAACTGGGCTATGCCGACGAAGCAGACTTCTGGGCTCAGGTCGGCCTGCTGCATGATCTGGATTTTGAAGTTTATCCTGCTGAACACTGTCTCAAATCACAGGAAATCATGCGCGAACACGGACTGGACGAAAGATTGATCCGCGCTACCGCCAGCCACGGCTACGGCCTGGCGCAAAACGATATCGAACCGCAGCACCAGATGGAAAAGGTGCTGTTCGCCATCGACGAGCTTTCGGGACTGATCGGCGCCGCTGCCATTATGCGCCCTTCCAAAAGCGTTATGGACCTGGAACTGAAATCAGTCAAGAAAAAATACAAAGATAAAAAATTCGCTGCCGGCTGCTCGCGCGACGTTATTGAAAAGGGCGCTGCCAACCTGGGCTGGACCGTCGACGAGCTGATCGAAAAGACTATTCTGGCTATGCGCGAAGACGAAGCCGCTATCAACGAAGCCTGCGCTTCACTAGGCGCCTAAGCCCGCAAAGGACTGTATAAATAAAAAACAAACTCGGATGCCCCATTTTATAGGGAGTTCCGAGTTTTTGTTAAGCTATCTAAAATATACTATAATAAACTTCATCCAATTAGGAGCGAAAATGTACACATGAACAAGATAACAAAGTATTTTAGAAATGCAGTTTTATCAGCTTCGCAATGCCAAATCAATTATAAAAATGATCCATTTGCAATATTATCATTGTCCGAAATCGAAAACGGTCAAATAACCAGTGCTGATATAAAATTTTTATGGAAATCACAATCAAAAAACGAAAAAAATATACAACAAAAAAACAAATACCCGCAATCTGTAATTATCGCACTAAAAACAATTTCCTCTGAATTTTTGAATGGAAATAAAACGAAGAACAATCTTGATGAAATGACCTCCATTTTCTTTTTACCTGCTATAGTTACTTATGAAGGCACTTTATCAATACCAGAAAATAAATTTCCTTGGATTCCAAGAGAATTCCTACAGCCAATGCTCGAAGAACAACTTGCACTTGGAACATGCGCAGACTATGATAAATTTCTTGAACAATCAACAGCCAAAAGAAATTTGCTAGACTCTTGGGGAGATTATTTTGATTATGCTAAAGAACTGTATGAGGAAGTTACAAAATCAAAGTTTTCAGAAGAAATATTACCTAATCAGAAAATAAAAACTGATGGTAAATTTTATATTTTTAAAGATCCTATAGTTAATGCCACATATCACATAATTAATTTATACAATAATTTACTTAGTACACCAATACTGCCGCTATTATATTCAAAATTAACCAATGGTCTACCTGAACCAAATAGAATTATTGCAAATATTCTTGACCCTAAAAAAATGACCTATCATGCCGGGCAAATGGGTGGAGAATACCCATTATCTCCATCACAAAGAGAGGCAATTAATTGTTTTGAAGAAATAGAAAACGGTGAGGTATTAGCTGTTAACGGACCACCCGGTACTGGAAAAACCACTTTATTACAAACCATTGTAGCTAATATGTATGTCAGGGCAGCTTTAAACGAAGACCGTGCTCCTATTATTGTAGCAACATCAACAAACAATCAGGCAGTAACAAATATTATTGATTCTTTTGGACAAATAAACCCTATTGGCATAAAAAATTTGGAATGCCGTTGGATTACAGGTGTAAATAGTTTTTCTCTGTACTTTCCGTCTACCCAAAAAATGAACAATGAAAGCACAAGCCACTATCAATGTACTAATATTAATAATAATATTTTTGAAAAAAGCATCGAGTCTTCTGAAAATAGAGAAAAATCAAAACATCTATTTGAAAATGAATTTTTGAAATATTTCAATAAAAAAACAATATCCCTTGATGTATCCGTACAACATATCCATGATGAATTAAAAAGTATAGACTGTCAGCGGCTGTCTTGTATTGCTGAACTAAAGAAAGTAAAAGATATTATTGGCAATGAAAATTGTTTTAATTATCTTAATAGAATAAAACAAGAAATTGAAAAAAACGACCAAGAAATCAATGTTTTACTGACCAAAATAATGCAACAAAAAACTCATGGAAACATTTTAAAAAATAGACGCATACAATGGCGTCAATCATATACAGCTTTACCATGGTATGTTAAGACATTACAATTTTTGCCTTTTTTTAAAAAGAAATTAAAAGCCTGGTCTTACGATAATATGGCTTATGATGAATTAAACTTTTTGCAAAGAGGCATGACTATTGATGAAATCGAAGAAAAATATTATAATTTTATTGCTGAAAATGATACAACTATCAACCAAATGCAAAACAAAAAAAATGCTATTCAAGAAGCAAATAAACTGCTACTGGAACAATATAATTCTTTAGAAATATTATTGAATAAAATCAAAGATATGCTTTTAAGTTTTGCCAAATATCAAATTATTGTCAACGAAAATGATTTTATTACATCATTTGATGTGGAAAAAATAAATAATTTGCTTGATAAACTACGCTATATAGAATTTTGGCTAGCCGTACATTATTATGAAGGCCGTTGGCTTAACGAAAATAACCCAGCAGAGGAAAATCAAAATAAAACTACATCCACAGCAACTTTAGATATAATATATCATCGTCTTGCAATGTTAACACCTTGTATGGTAATGACCTGTTTTATGCTTCCTAAGCAATTTTTAACCTATGACAACAATGCAAAAAAATCTTATCATCTTTATAATTTTATAGATTTATTGATAGTAGATGAAGCTGGCCAGATTTCCCCAGAAATAGGCCTTCCAGCTTTTGCTTTGGCCAAAAAGGCTGTTGTTGTCGGTGATGAACAGCAAATACCTCCGGTATGGGGAAATCAGCGAGCACTTGATATAACTATGGCCATTGCAAATCATGTTATCCCTGATAAAGAAAGCTTTTTAAAACTTGAAGCAAATGGGTTGAATTGTTCGCAATCTAGCATCATGAAAATCGCCTCACTATCATGTCCTTTTGAAAAATATGGCAAAGGATTATTTTTAAGTGAACATAGAAGATGCTATAATGAAATAGTCACCTACTGTAATAATTTGGTATATAATGGTAAATTAGAACCACTAAGAGGTTATGCAAAAGACGATAAAAATAATGTGCTTTCAAAAATTCTACCACCTATGGGCCATAAGCAAATAAACTCTGCTGCTTCTCAAAAAGACGGCAGCAGCAGAATAAATACTAAAGAAGCAAATGTTATCGTAGACTGGCTGGAAAAAAATTATCCCATAATAATTGCAAAATACAAAGATCTTGCCATCAAAAAAGACGAGGAATTTAATGAAAAAAATATAATAGGTGTTATCACTCCCTTTAAAAAACAAAGCCATGTTATAAAACAGCTTATAAAAACTCGTTTACCACTGATAAAAGATAATATCTCTGTCGGAACAGTACATACATTTCAAGGAGCAGAGAGAAAAGTAATACTTTTCTCAACTGTTTATGGAAATCAAGATGGCTGCTATTTTATCAATAATAATAAAAGTTTAATGAATGTAGCTGTTTCAAGAGCCAAAGATTCTTTCTTGGTCTTTGGTGACAGCGGTTGTTTAATCGGAAACAACAAATCACCAGCTGTAATGTTAAAACAAGCAACTCTAGAAGAAATAGACTAACTGCGCATATAAAAAAGGACTATAAATTATGAAGAAAAAAGTTTTAGTCGCCATGAGCGGCGGCGTTGACAGCTCTGCCGCGGCTATGCTCCTGCAGCAGCAGGGCTACGATGTAACCGGAGCCACGCTGCGTATGTTCTCCAACGAGGATCTGGGACTGGAGCAGGACAGTGCCTGCTGCTCACTAAGCGACGTTGAAGACGCTAAACTGGTTGCACACAAGCTGGGCATTCCCCACTATGTCTTTAATTTCAGTCCCTGCTTCAGGCGCTGCGTCATCGACCGCTTTATCAGCGAATACGAAGCCGGCCGTACGCCAAACCCCTGCGTCGACTGCAATAAACACATCAAATTCGGCGAACTGCTCGATCGCGCCCGGTTGATGGACTGTGAATATCTGGCTACCGGTCACTATGCCCGCATCATTTTCGACGCTGACAGAAACCGCTGGCTGCTGGCCCGCGGCGATGACCACGCCAAAGACCAGAGCTATATGCTTTTTAACCTGACCCAACAGCAGCTGGCGCATATCCTGCTGCCGCTGGCAGATATTACCAAACCCGAGATCCGCCGGATGAGCGAAAACCGGGGCCTGGTAACGGCTCATAAGCCGGACAGTCAGGATATCTGCTTTGTCCCAGACGGCGACTACACCGCTTTTATCGAACGCATTACCAAAAATAAACCGCGCCCCGGTAAATTCATCCACCAAAACGGTCAGGTGCTGGGAACGCACCAGGGACTGATCCACTACACTATCGGTCAGCGTAAAGGTTTGGGCATTGCTTATGAATACCCGCTTTATGTTATTGATAAAGACATTGCCAGCAACACAGTTATTTTAGGCCCTAATGATGCTTTGTTCCAGAAAGCTCTGCTTGCCGAAAACTGTAACCTGATCGCGATCGATAAGCTGGAGGCGCCCCTGCGCGTCACCGCCAAGACCCGTTACCGGCAGAAAGACGTACCGGCAGTTATCGAGCCGCTGGCGGACGGTAAAATCAAAGTTACCTTTGACGAACCGCAAAGAGCCATCACCCCAGGTCAAGCCGTAGTATTTTACGACGGCGATTACGTAGTCGGCGGCGGTATTATCGCCGCGCCGCTGAAGGAGTAAGAAACATGAAATTCTTTCTCGCCGCTATCGTCACAGCAGCACTGCTCGCTGAAATAATCCCTGTTTGGGCCGCTGACCCAGGCAACGATAAAATCAAAAATAAGGCTCCTTCTGTCCATACAGAAGCTGATAACAGTAACGGACATCCGCCTGAAGGCATCAGCATCACGCCGCAGACACAGGCCCAGAGGCTGGCAGCAGCTACGGCTAAAGCACAGCCTAACGCCAAAACACCGGCTGATACTGCGTCCAATGCTACCTCCTCTGCCGATGCGGATATCAAAACTCCGCCTGCTGATATGCAGCCGGAACCAACCAAACCGGTGATCAAAAAAATCAAACCTCCGGTCCCTGAAGAAAAACCGCTGCGCGTGATCTGGCCGCAGGACTTTTATTATTATTCCTATAACGGCGATCCTTATTACAGCCTGTCGCTGCCCAAGGATTTCGGTAATGATACCCTTGCCGGACTGCCTGCTGCAGGTCCCATGCTGATGCGGGCCCAAAGCAACACTGTTTTGATGACCTTTGCCGCCACAGAAAATGATCCTGTTAAAAACCGGATCTTCAGCGAAGCGCTCAAAAACAGAAGCGAGATACCGCTGCCGCCATTAGGACCGAACGAGGAATACGAATATATCCCAGCCCCACGTTATACTTACAATACTGACCCGGCGCCGCTGGAGCTGCCCAAGCAGATCACCAACGTCAAAATAGTGGATGCGGGCAGCGGACGGACAGCAGAAAACCTGATCGTTCAATATCTTTATCTCAGCTGTACGGCCGACGGACAGCATTGCATGGCTGTACTTACCCACAGCGAACGCAATCAGAAAGCCTTTGACGGACTGTTCGTCTTTCCCTATGCTGAAAAACAAAATTATATACCGTTAGTTACCTTCACCGCGCAGAGCCTGCGGGTTAGGAAATAAACAAACTGCCCCTCATTTTAATTAAACATGAAAAGAGGGGCAGTTTTATTATTTACTAAAAGAAATACAATGCTTTTATAGCATCCACAAGGCAAATATATACTTTTTATTGCTTTTTTAAGTTTTATAGGATAAAATAAGCTTACAGCAACTATTATATATATTTATAGCTTTTAAAACGCGCAATAAAGGGATGTGAACGCAATGGTAGAAAATTATCTGGTCAACCCCTATACTCCCGGAGCAGGTAAAATGCCCAAATATCTGGCCGGACGCAAACAAATACTTGAAGAAGCCTTTAAACTGATTGCTGCTATCGCCTATGGTTTTACAGCAAGATCAGTTATTTATTACGGACTGCGTGGAGTTGGCAAAACCGTACTGCTGAATGAAATAGAAAAAATGGCAGACAAAAAAAATATTCGTTACGAACACATAGAGATTGCCGAACAATATTCATTCAAACGCATTATTGCTTTAGCGATCAATAAACTTATGCGTAAAATAAGCGCCAAAGAAAATATCCGTCAGCATGCCGAAAAGGCTCTTAGCGTTTTGAAGGCCTTTCAAATCACCTATGGTCAAGATGGAGATGTCAGCCTTGGCATTGATCCGGATATTCTTAAAGCCGAAGGCATAGCTGATACCGGCGATTTTCAAAACGATCTTACCGAGTTGCTGCTTTCACTTGGTGCCTTAGCCGAAAAAGCCAATATCGGTACTATTTTATTCATCGATGAAATCCAATATCTACGTGATGATGAATTTGCCGCATTGATTTCTGCTATCCACCGCATTGAGCAAAAAGGTTATCCTGTGGTTATTTTTGCCGCCGGCCTGCCCAAAATCGCCAAAATCGCCGGTGATATCAAATCATATGCCGAGCGTCTTTTTCAATTTATCCAAATAGATTCATTGACCGAACAGGCAGCTGAACTAGCACTAAGCGAACCAGCAAAAAAGCTGGGCGTCACTTATCATCAGGAAGCCCTGGCATATATCGTCAATATTACTGAAGGCTATCCCTATTTTTTGCAGGAATATGGCCGGCAGGTCTGGGATTTTGTAAATTCCGAAAAAGAAATTACTTTAGATGCCGCCCAACAGGCCTATGATAAATTTATTGAACAGCTTGACAATGGCTTTTTTAAAGTGCGACATGACCGAGCTACCGCAAAAGAACTGGAATTTATGAAAGCGATGGTCAAATGCGGCTCACTTCCTTGTTCCACCAACCAGATAGCACACGAAATGGGAAGAACTCCTCCCAATATTTCCCCTCTGCGGGCACAACTGATCCATAAAGGGTTCATTTATGCTACCAGCCGCGGCGAAGTCGATTTTACTGTTCCTCAATTTGATCAATATCTAAAACGCCTTTACTCCATCTGACGTCTGCAAAAAAAGTGTCATCGATATCCCCCCGGCTATTTTGTCAAAATCAACAAAACCATGTACTTAGGCTTGCCAGCAAAGATTACTTTTCATAAAAACCAAGCAGGAAATAAATAATAAAGGACGTGTCTGAACTAAAATTCAGACACGTCCTTTTTACATTTACAGCTAATCAGCTCCGCCTGCCTCTAATTACATAGCTGATTCCAAATATTGCTCTCTGTTCAGTCACAGCATTTGCATAAGTAAGCCCTCACTTAAAACGTGAATCTTAACCCGGCGTTGAACTGCCAGTCAGTACGCAGATCGCCGCCAAAGGTTTTTAACGCGTCAAAATACAGGTTGCTGTTTTTGGCAATGCCCAGGTTAGCGCCCAGTCCGACCTCGTACCAGGTGCCCGTCAGATCGCCTGTCTGCATGGCCAGGCTGTCCGTTCCATAGTAGGCTGTTGCGCCGCCGTTGCCGCCAAAGTCGTGCAGTGCCGATGCTTTGACATAGGTATTACTGGTGCGCCCGCCAATGGTAAACTCTTTGCCGCCCAAGAAGCCCAGGCGCACAACGGCGCTGTTGACGCTGTCGTTTTCTATCCTGCCGCCGTTAGACATGGTGTAATCCGTACCATTGATATGGCCCAAACTCAGCTCTGCCTGCGGTTCTACAAACCAGCCTGCGTTCAGGTTCTGTCTGTAGCCGTATTCGGCGCTGATGCCGTAAGCCCAAGTATCATAATCAGCTTTGGCGGCATTGCCGCTAAGGTCGACCAGTTTAAAGTCATTAGCTAATTTGCTGCCACGGGCGATTACGTCTACATAATGCCCTTTGCTGCCCAGCCAGCTGGCATATAAACCAACTCCGGTGCTGCTCAAATCGCCGCTGCCTGCATTGTAGCCGGCATTGCTGTCGATACGGTTAATGGCTATACCTGTATACAGCTTGCCGCCTTTGTAGTCCTGTACTTTGTCGATACCGCCCTGGAAGGCTGTATAGTCCTGGCTGAAATTGCGGTCATAAGCGCTGTCAGCACTAAGCTCGCCCCTGTAGTAACGGGCCCACACGCCGCCTTTAGCGGCTTCCTTATCACTGCGCAGCTCGCCCATACGCTTCATCAGGTTGTTGCCTTCGATGCGCCACATGCTGCCCAACGCCATTTGAGCATCGCTGGCTGTTTTAACGCTTTCAGATGCAAACGGTGTTTTCGTTGTGGTAACCCCGGTTATCTGCACTTTTTTACCGCTGCCATCAAGTTGAACATCAGTAGTTGTATTAAACTGGTAAATCACACTGTCCAGTGTAGTTGTGCCGCCGGTAAAATTATTTAAATCCTGTCCGCCGCTCAAATTGGTTATTTCCAAAACGTCTATCGGCGTACCACCATTAGCTTCGACACTGCCCACTTTATAGGGATCAAGGGCAACGTCATAACCAACGGTGATGTATTGTTTTTCTGTGCTGCTGCCTGTTGCCAGGTTGTCAAAAGTAAATTTATCCGCCGTTCCTGCTGCTAAATCAGTATTTACCCTGAAGGTATTGCTGCCTTTTAACTCCAAACTACCACCGATAACAGTCCTGTTGGCAGCTGTGCCGCCAAAACCAAGCGTGGCATCCTTCAGGTAAGTCCGTACATTGTTATCCGTTGTCGAAACTCCGTCACTGGTATTCAGCTCGGCTTTGTCGCTGAAAAGTACTGTCGCATTATCGGCATACACTGCATATGCTTCTGTGCTTGTCGCATTATTTGCCTTAGCGCCGATCTTGATCGTACCGTTAGGTGTTTTGGCACTTAAATTGACTACTCCGCCACTTTCCGCATAAATGCCGTAGGCTTTTAATTCGGCTGCTTTGCTTCCTGCATTACCGGGAGTGCCAGCACCTGCTGCAGTGCCGCCGCTTCCTTTTGCACCGCCAGTTACAGTGACAGCTATTTTATCAACAGTAAGTTCTGTTGTGCCGCCGCTGCTTTGCACGCCATAGGCATAAGCATTGCCGCCCTTGCCGCCATCGGCGCCATTGGTATAAATAGCACCTTTATCATTTCTGCTGCCATTACCGCCATTGCCGCCTGCACCGCCGTTTGCTTCAACAAGAATATTAGTCGCCTCAATCACGCTGTGCCCATTAATGTTCCGTACTCCGCTTGCAGTGCCCACTGCACCATCAACGCCATTACGGGCTATTATATACTCATAACGATAGTTGTCATTATTGGCACAGCTGCCATTGCCGGCAGCGCCGCCTGTAGCAGTTACTGTAATATCACCAGTGACACTGGCTTTTACTGCACTGTCAGTATTAAAAATACCATAGGCTTCAGCAGTACCACCTGTATTGGTTTGCTCTGCCCTTGTATCTACTGCGCCCTTTGTATCGCCACCAGCCCCGCCGATCGCAGTTACACTGATACTGCTGACATTAAAAGCAACTTCATGAGGCAGCAAAACAGCCGTTTTGATGCCATAGGCTGCGGCTGCGCCTCCAATACCGCCAGTGGCACTGGTGGTATAGCTGGAATCTTGTGTATTATTGCCACCCTTGCCGCCAGTCGCAGTTATTACCACATCGGCGGCAGTAACACTCTCTACCAGACTGCTGCCGGCACCCAGTACAAAGCCTGTTGCCGCAGCAGCGCCGCCGGCACCGCAGCCGCCGATTTTGGCAATGTTCCCCTCAGTGTCAGCTACTAATTTATTACCCCATGCTCCATGGGTACTGGCGCCATAACCATAAGAGTCATCATTACTGCCAGCACCGCCAGTCGCACCTAAAGTAACATTGCCTGCTGTATATTTTGTTCCGCTAACCGTGATACTGGCCTCTGCCCTGCCGCCGTCACCGCCGTTGCTGCCTGTTTCATCTGAAAATATATCTTTATCGGGCTTTGCGTTGCCACTGCCAGCAAAATTACCAGCACCGCCGGTAGCAGTCAAAGTAACAGCAGCATGGGTAACATCAGCGCCGCTGACAGTTAGATTAACAGTTGCAGCACCGCCAGCTCCGCCATTACCGCCATACCCTTTATTATTATTGTCTATATCTCCTTTTCCCAATCCGCCATTACCGCCGATAGCAGTAAAACTGATAGCATTAGACATATTTTCAGAACCGGTAAGCTCTATAAATGTTCCACCCCCATTGCCGCCGCTCTCACCTGTTCTACCACTGGCGCCGTCGTCACCATCATTGCCGGTATAGCTTCCAGAACTTGCGCTGTCACTTACTGCAACAGTTTCATTCTTATCCGCACCGTCTGCACCCTTACCAAAGGCAAAAGCCGTATTACAAAGTACATTCATCCCCCCCGAATATACTATCGACATCGCCAGCAAAGTATGGGCTATTTTTTTGCTTAATTTTTCTTCCCTGCTCATTTTTTACATCCTTCTTCCTCATTTTTGATACTTTTTTATGTCTGCCTTTTTGACTATAATTCACGAACTCCACAAATTCCATTTCCTGTTCAGCCTCAATGCCTAAAAACTAAACCGTAACCCCGCGTTAAACTGCCAGTCAGTGCGCAGGTTACCGCTAAAGGTTTTGAGTGCGTCAAAATACAGGTTGCTGTTTTTGGCAATGCCAAGGTTAGCGCCCAGCCCGATTTCGTACCAGGTGCCCGTCAGGTCGCCTGTTTGCAGTGCCAAGCTAGTGTTTTCATAATAACCAGTCGCACCACCATCGCCGCCAAAGTCGTGCAGAGCCGATGCTTTGACATAAGCATTGGTGGTGCGCCCGCCAATGGTAAACTCCTTGCCGCCCAAGAAGCCCAGGCGTACTACAGCGCTGTTGACGCTATCCTGCTTGATCGTTACACCATTACTGGTAGTGTAATCAGCGCTGCCAATGCGGCCCAGGCTCAATTCTGCCTGTGGTTCTACAAACCAGCCTGCGTTCAGGTTCTGTCTGTAGCCGTATTCAGCGCTGATACCGTAAGCCCATGTATCATAATCGGCTTTGGCTGAGTTGCCGCTAAGGTCAACCAGTTTAAAGTCATTGGCAAGCTTGCTGCCACGGGCGATAACGTCTACATAATGCCCTTTGCTGCCCAGCCAGCTGGCATACAGGCCTACACCTGTGCTGCTCAAATCGCCGCTGCCTGCCGTATAACCGGCGTTGCTGTCGATGCGATTAACAGCTATACCTGTGTACAGCTTGCCGCCTTTATAGTCCTGCACTTTGTCGATGCCGCCCTGGAAGGCTGTATAATCCTGGCTGTAGTTGCGGTCATAAGCCACTGCAGCGCCACCAGTACTGCCAGCGCCGCCATCAGAGCCCACTCCCTTTCTTGAATCTATCCTGGCATCTGATCCACCAGTGCCAACAGCTCCGGCGCCTCCAGTTGCAGCAGCTGTTATAGCTGCTGTTACCGTCAAATCTACAGTACCGTGATCACTGCTGACAGCATATGCCATACCATCGGCACCAGCGCTGCTGATGCCGACTCGCCTATCACTGGAACCGCTGCCACCAGAGTTGCCCGCTCCACCTGTTGCCGCTGCACTGATACTGTTAACTGTTCCGCTGATGCTGCTGTTGACGGCCTCTATGCCCCAGGCTGCAGCTTTGCCTCCGGCTCCTGCGGCGTTGCCATTGCCGATGTTTCCGCTGTCACCACCAGCGCCGCCCACGCCGCCTGCGCCGCCGACAGCGGTGACATTGATATCATTCATAGCCAGGTCAAATAAATTTGTCGCTGCCTTAAGGCCATAAGCTTCGGCAGCACCGCCCATACCGCCAACGCCACCATTGCCATAGGTGCTGTTGGTTTGGCTAGCCTTGCCGCCTTCGGCGGAAATAGTGACATCAGCAGCTGTGATAGTTACCAATGTGTTGCTGACGGAAGACTGCAGGCCAATCGCTTCAGCACTGCCGCCATTGCCGCCATTAGCGCCCTCAGACTGATCTTTTTGATAAACATATGCCGTACTTCCAGAGCCTGCTTTAGCTGTCACCGTAATATTATTGACTGTTGTGATACCGTTGCCTGTTACAGCAACAGCGACTTTACTGTCGCCTCCAGCACCACGATCTCCATGCGGTCCCTCATCCGGATCATAGCTCCCAGCACCAGTATGGCCCTTTCCTCCTAAAGCACCATCCCCGCCTGTTGCTGTAATTGCAATAGCGCCGCTAATAGTGCCGTTAACGGTGTCATTAACCGTTACAGAACCGCCATTGCCACCGTCACCCCCTCTGCCACCTCCGGAAGCGTTACCACCATCTGTTCCATTATCGGCAGTATATGTCACATTTACGCCAGCAGAGATATCATCATTCTGCACGATTGCTGCTCCGTCTGTTCCCGGCGTTCCATCAACGGGTGTTGCCCAGGCCGTATTGCAAAGTACATTCATCCCCCCCGAATATACTATCGACATCGCCAGCAAAGTATGGGCGATTTTTTTGCTTAATTTTTGTTCCCTGCTCATTTTTTACATCCTTCTTCCTGTTCTGTTATGTTGATGCCGCTTTTCCATCTTGTTACAAGCTTTTAAGTGTATTTGTCTTGCAAAAAATACTTTAGCAGTGCTTCGTAATACGAAACCGATTTTTCATAGCTGCCTTCTTTGTACAAAACCCGCGCTGTCATTACCGTAGTGTTTACCGTGTGACCATCCATAGGCTGCAAATCATCCCACAGCGATTTTTTGACATAACGCCAGTACAGCTTTTTCTCATCACTGTCCAGGCAATAGATGTGCCACGGTTTGATATAGTCGATATAATGCACGATAATGTCTTCCGGGGCGGCTTTCAGCAAAGTATTATTGATGATGATGCAGTTGTACTTTTTGGGCAGCTCTACAAAATCACCATCAATAACACCGTTGAGTGCGTCCTGGTCGCCCCACAGTATTTTGGTGTTGCCGACCGCTTCCAGCCACTGGAACAATTTTTGCGTCAGCTTTTGCTGCCGCCATTTGACCAGATCCATTAAAAGCACGCCGGAATTAAAGTAGCGGCCATTTTTAAGACCGATGCGCACGCAGCTTTTTTCTTCACCCCAGTCACGCACAGCTCCTAATACCTTACCCTGCAAATCAGTCTGCCACAGAGGCAAAATATCACCTTTGCAGATGATGTCGGCATCCATATATATCAGCCGCTTCACTGATTTTGGCAGCATATCGGCAAACAGATAGCGGTAATACATGGCCTGGGTGATATGTCCCGAAGGTACGACAAATGTCATCCCTTCGGTGCTGGTGATCTGGTAAAAGTGCAAAGTCAGGTTACGGTATAGCCGCTCCGTCTTTTTTAATCTGTCCATATCCTCCGGCAATAATTCATCGTAGACGATATGGATATTTAAATCGTGCTGGATGTTGTTATGCACCAGCGAGGTTATCGTTACTCCCGCAAATTTGCCAAAGTTTTTATCGATACCAAAACCGATATGTATTTGTTCAGGCACTTTGCGCCTCCTTTCTTTACCAGTTCAGTCTTTTTCGGTCTTTGCTGTTTTTTGTTCTGCCGCGCCGCCCCCTTTGAAAAACTTTTTTATATCCTCGCAGTTATTACTGCGGAGCTGGTATTGCCAGTCTTTATCCAAGCTGTAAAAAAAGTACAGCCGCTGCCTTCAGCGGCCCTTACTCAGCTGCAGCAGCTTCAGCAGCAGGCGCACTTCCTCCAGCGAGTACTGCTCCTGTTCGTCAGTTTCTGCGGCGGCAGTTTCAGGCATACTATTGCTTTTTGCACCCGCCGCCTGTTCGTCAGCCTCGGCATCATGTGCCTGTGCCCACTCGGCCGCCGCTTTTCTGTCCAGCAGTGTTTCCAGGCTGCAGCCCAGAACATTGGCGCTGCGTACCAGCAGTTTTAAGCTGACCTGCACATTGTTATGCTCGATATTGCTCAGATGGGTCTGACTGATGCCGATACGTTCGGCAAACTGCTGCTGGTTGAACTGACAGGCACCGCGCAGCAGGCGGATATTACTGCCGATACGCGGCAGCCAGCTTTCATCGTACATACTTCACCTCAGTTTTCGAGAATATTAGTATTTTAGTTTAAAATATCGAAACTAAAGCATCACTTTTTTGTTTTATATCAAAAACATTTGTTATAGTAATAATCGTAATCATTATAGCACGTTTGTGCCCCCCCGCAAGACACTTACTTTAGATCTGTGTAAAACGTCTGCGAGTCTTGCCCGGCGCATTACGCCAGCGGCTTTACAACTATCGGCGTCTGCGCAGTTATAATATTGCTGCCTCCCAACAACCAAAAGCATGCCGCGCTGAAACAGGCCGAAAAAAACTGCGGCTTGTAAAAAAGCCGCAGCTACAGCAGTACTGTTTACTTAAAATCTATTTCCTTTCCCAGCACCTGCAATATCTTATCCAGCAGATTAACGCTGCAGTTGCATTCCTCCCGTTCGATACGGCCGTAATAATTGACCGACATATTACAGCGTTCGGCCACGTCGTTTTGGGTCAGCCCCAGCTCCAGCCGCAGCTGGTATAATTTGCGGCCGATGTTATTATAAGTATGCTTGCTCATTTTGCACCTCAGCTAAAAGTTTTGACTGTGAAAAATTTTAACCGCAAAAGCAGCAAAGCAAAATAACCCTATGGGTTGTATTTCTTATAGCCTACCCCAAAGGTTGTTTACAAAACAAATACAAAGGCGCATACTGAGCCCTGTTATGCATAACGCTTTACAGTACGGCCCGCCGTCATAAAATTATGGGAAGAACTGATATAAATAGCTATTTTGACAGATACTAATACAAGCAGCGCGGCTGCCCAGGCACTGCAGCTTTTGATAACTGCGGCGCAGGCAGGCGACAACGGTGCTTTACTGAAGCTGTGCAGTGATTTTAAGCCCCTGCTCAGCAGCGAAGCACGGCGCGAGATGTTTTATAATTCACTGGGGAAAGATGCGGAAGGCATCGCTGTGCTGGCTTTTATCGAGCTGGTACTCAAATACAGCGGTACTGATTATGTAAACTGGCCCGGTTACGCGCGCTGCAGAGTACATTTCGCTTTGTTCGACGCCATGCAGAAGCAGGGCCGGATCTGGGAAAACGAAATCGCCGTCAATACTGACAGCGAGGAAGGCACCGCCCTTCTGGATGAGGCCGGGTTGCAGCAGGGGCTGCCGGACGATATTGCCCAACTGCTGCTGTCACTGGAAGTACGGCAGGCTTTAAAACGGCTGACTGCCGAACAGCAGCAGGTTATCGAGCTGTTGTTTTTGCGCGAGCAGAAACCGAAAGAAGCAGCCCGCCTGCTGGGCTACAGTGTACGCAACGTCACCAAGCACCGGCTCAAAGGGCTGGATAAGCTGCGGCTGCTGCTGAAGCAGGACGGCTGACCGGCTCAACTAATCGCCGTAATTTCATAGATAAAGCTAAAAAGCATCGACAAAATTTGTCGATGCTTTTTAGCTTTTTATTTTTAGTGATGTGTGCCTCTGACAACAGTAATCCCCTGCTGCTCCAGGTATTCGGCAGTTTTGGTGATCACCGGGCATTCATGTTTTTCTCCCTGTGCGTCCTTCTTTTTGGTACAGCCGCTCAAATGCACGGCTTCAACGCCGATAGCAACAAGGCGGTCCAGCTTTTTGCGCAGACCTTCCTCGTTATTGGGCATCTGTACATCACCGCAGCCGCTGCAGTTCAAAAAAGCGGCCAGTTCTGTTTCCTCTGCCTCATAAACGGCAAAAGCGTTGGTTTTATTATTGAATGCTTTAAGACAGCCGCTGCCGGTACAGTTATTACTGGTACGCAGACATCTTAAAACAGCGATCTTTTTCATAGGCATTTTTCCTTTGATTATTTTTACTGCTCTGTTTCTGCCAGCACCTCTTTAAAGCAGTTGGTCAGGCTGGCAAAATCTGCCAGCGACAGCGTTTCGCCCCGGCGCTTGGGGTCGATACCGGCACGTTCCAACCATGCCGCAGCCTGTACGCTGCTGATGCCCATATTTTTGAGAGCGTTACTGAGCATTTTACGGCGTACGGAAAAAGCCGCCTTTACGACTTTGAAGAACAGTTTTTCATCGCAGACCTCGACCGGAGGCACGGTGCGGCGTTTGCAGACAATGACGGCACTGTCGACATTGGGCGCCGGGATAAAGGATTCCGGCGGTACGATAAAGGCTATCTCCGGCTCGGTATAATATTGGATCGAAACTGACAAAGCGCCGTAATCTTTGCCGCCGGGCTTCGCGACCATCCGCTCGGCTACTTCCTTCTGCACCATGGCAACCAGCCGTTCCATAGGCAGGCGCTGTTCCAGCAGATTGAAAATGATCGGCGTGGTAATATAATAAGGCAGGTTAGCCGCCACCTTAAAGGTCGGCGCGCCAACAATATTTTTGATATCGACTTCCAGGATATCGCCGTTTTCTATACGCACATTATCGTAGCCTTCCAGTGTTTTTGCCAACACCGGCAGCAGTCTTTTATCCAGCTCGACTGCTACGACCCTGGCGCCGCTCTGCGCCAGTCCCTGCGTCAAAGTGCCTATACCGGGGCCGACCTCTAAAACCGTGTCGTCCTCAGACAGTTCTGCAGCAGCAACGATCCTGCGTACGACTTCTTCGTCGATCAGGAAGTTCTGCCCCAGTCTTTTATCCGCTTTTAATTTAAAGGTGTGCAATATATGATTGGTGACTTCGCGTCTGGCAATGATCGGTTTATCCATGCTGTTCTCCTAACTGCGCAAGCGCCTCGTCAAATTCGCTGCGGGTGACCCCATAGCTGTTGAGCCGCTCTAAAAACCTTTTGGCGTTGCCGTAGCCGATGCCCAGCAAAGCGCCCATTTTATCACGGCGATACGCCGCACTGTCTGTTCCGGCCAGATCGTTCTGCCACAGGTCTTGGCTGGTAAATTCGCTGTCAGGCTTATATTCATGGTGGCGCACCTTACTCAGCGCTGCCAGGATCGCCTCAGGCTGAGCCTGCTCGATGCCCACATCATTGTGCGCCGTAGCGTCCGCTTTAGGTACAAAGGCCTGCCCCGCTTCGGGAAAGCGCTGCGTCAGAAAGCGGCGGATACGTTCGCCGGCACCGTCCGGGTCAGTTAGGATAATGATGCCCCGCTTTTTATATGCGGCTTCGATCTGCCGCAGGGTATATGGCGCTAAGGTAAAACCGCCTGTTTCGATGGTATCGGCTTCCAGGGCGCGTTTGATCGCCACTGTATCCATTTTTCCTTCTACTACGAGAACTTCTTTCAGCAAGTCCGCGCCTCCGTTACTCTAAGATATATACGTCTAAGGTACGGCGTCCCCATTGAATGGCTCTGTGCCAGTCGTGCATAAACACGTCCAGCCGATTGCCGCGGATAGCGCCGCCGGTATCGCCGGCCATGGCAATGCCATAACCGGGGATATACAGTTTAGTATAATACGGGATAACCCGCGGGTCAACGGCCACGATACCTTCGTAAGGCACCAGTCCTATCGAAGTTCGTCCGGTACCGCTGCCCTCACCCAAGGTATAGGCGGTGATTTCCATGGTCATAACTTTATTATAACGCATCCGCCCGCGCGAAGTTTCGATAGAACGGGCCATGCCGCGCTCTACCAGTTCACGTCTAGGCTCTTCCAGCACTGTCTTGCTGATGATATGAGTTTGGAACAGGCCGTCTTTAAGCGTAGTTTTTCTGGTCACCTTCATCTTGCCGGGTACGCCCGGTTCCAGCACCTTATTCTCACCATACGGCTTTTCCAGATTATCAACAAACTCCACAGGCGGCTCGATCGGCTGCTCTTCTTCATGCAGCTCATCAAAACGCCCTAAAATATGGATCTCCAGGTCGGAAGTGATCGGCGTATCAACAGCGGGATAGACTGTTTTGCCTTCATAATTGATCGCCAGGGCATCCAGCGCCTCGCCGACAGTTGCTTTACCGGTATAGAATTTTTTGCTGACGCCATATTTTTCGATCGTTACAGGCAGGGCGCGTTTCAACTCAATAACTTCCCTGGTCTTTTTTTCGGCATTTGCCGGAGAGATCAGTATCCGGTCTTCTTTGCCGACCTTGACGCCGGACTCTTCCAAAATAGAACGGGGATCTTCAAGAATAGTGGTCACTACTTTTTCCTGCCCGTCGTAACGCAAAACTATTTCTTTGCTGTTAGCCAGACAAATAGCGCTGAAAACTAAAACTACCACTAACAGCAGCGGCAAAATTTCCATTGCTCTATATAATGATTTTCTATTAGGCATAAATTGTACCTCCTTTTAAAGACGTATAATTTTACCATAAAGAAAAATTTTCTGTCAAACTGTCGCCCTTAAACACACATAAGCTTTTGTACAAAAAACAAAAACGTAAAAACTACTGTGGACACAGATACTTGTTTTGACTTCTGGAAAATAACAGCCTTAAAATACAAACTGCCTGTTTGCGAAAAACAAACAGGCAGTTTGTATTTTATTTTATTTTATTAAAAAGAGTTTTGACATTTTTAGTAGTCTGCGCTGCCAGCGCTTCAAAGGTCGTGCCGCGCACTTCGGCCGCATTGCGTGCCACCAGCTCGGTATAACCCGGCTGATTACGCTTGCCGCGATAAGGCACCGGCGTCAGATAAGGTGAATCTGTTTCAAACAGCAGCAGGTCATCCGGCACATACTGCAGGACCTCGCGCACTTTTGCGGCATTTTTATAAGTAGAGGTGCCGCCAAAACCAAGATAAAATCCTCGCTTAAGCAGTTCCTTCGCCATTTCCAGTGAGCCGGAATAGCAGTGGAACACTGCCCGCACACCTGTGACTTCTTTTTGGAAGATCTCCAGGATATCGCCGTGCGCATCGCGGTCGTGAATGATCACCGGCAGGTCGAACTGTTTGGCCAGATCGAGCTGTTCTAAAAGACGGCGCTTCTGCACGTCCTTCGGCTCGTTGCCCTTCCAGTAATAGTCGAGGCCGATCTCGCCGATGGCTACTACCTTGGGGTGGACGGCCCAGGCTGCCAGCTCGTCAAGATAGCTGTTATCCAAAATACCCTCAAGGTCTTCAGGATGCCAGCCCACAGCGGCATACATAAAATCATATTTTTCAGCTAAACTTACAGCGAAACCCGACGTGATCTCATCACAGCCGGGATTGATGATCCCGTCCAGTTCTTCCTGCAGCTGTGTAAGCAGCGCGTCGCGGTCATCGGTAAAATAGTCCGAGTCCATATGGGCATGGGAATCGAATAGTCCTGTACGTGACATCTTATTTCACCTTGCTCCCGGAAGCGATATCGGGGGCATCAGCCAGCACCAGCTTACCTTCTCCGTCAGAGGCGGCCAGCAGCATCCCGCGGGATTCGATCCCACGCAGTTTTGCAGCTTTCAGGTTGGCGATCACGATAACATTGCGGCCGATCAGCTCTTCGGCAGTATAATGCTGCGCGATCCCGGAAACGATGGTACGTTCTTCTTCGCCGATCCTGACCTCAAGCTTCATCAGCTTATCGGTTTTAGGTACGCGCTCTGCTGCGGTAATGGTAGCTACGCGCAGATCTATCTTCATAAAATCATCGATAGTTATTTCTTCTGTTGCCGCGGCTTTGCTTTCCGTTTTGGCCTCAGCTTTTACTTCGGCCTTAACTGCTTGTTTAGCGGCCGGAGCAGCCTTTTTGGTAGCGGCGATAACAGTTTCTCCGCTTTCAGTGATCTCGATACGCGGATACAGCGGCTCACCCTTCTGCACTTTGGTGCCGTCAGGCAGCCCGCCCCAGGCGGTATCGGCCAGCAGGAACTGCTCGGGAGCAGTGAGGCCCAGCTGGGTATAGATCTTGGGACTGGTAGAAGGAATATAAGGACTTGTAAGGATAGCGACGATGCGCAATACCTCTGCCAGATTATACATAACTGTTTCCAGACGCGCTGCTTTGGCGGGATCTTTTGCCAGCAGCCAGGGGCCTGTTTCATCAATGTATTTATTGGCACGGCTGATAAGCGCCCACAGAGCTTTGATCGCCGTGTTGATTTCCATATGGTCCATAGCGTCCTGATATTTCGCAACAGTTTCATTGACCAGGGCGATCAGCTCGTCATCAAGAGGATCACTGCAGGCGGTTTTATGGATCACGCCGCCGTGATATTTTTCGATCATACTGACCGTCCGGTGCAGCAGGTTGCCAAGGTCATTGGCCAGATCAGCGTTGATGCGAGTGATCAGCGCGTCGCGCGAAAAATTGCCGTCACTGCCGAGGTTGATCTCGCGCAGCAGGAAATAACGGATAGCATCGGCGCCAAATTCGTCGATCAGCGCCAGAGGATCAATGACATTGCCCTTGGATTTGGACATTTTGTCGCCTTCAACTACCAGCCAGCCATGTCCATAAACCTGTTTCGGCAGTTCTTCACCCATAGCCATCAGCATGATCGGCCAGATGATAGTATGGAAACGCACGATCTCCTTGCCGACCAGATGCAGGTTAGCAGGCCAGTATTTATTGAATTTTTCCGGATCACTGCCGTAACCGATACCGGTAAAGTAGTTGAGCAGCGCGTCAAACCAGACATAGACAACGTGTTTGTTGTCAAAAGGCACAGGGATGCCCCAGTCGAAGGTGGTGCGGGTGATGCTCAGATCTTCCAGTCCCTGTTTGATGAAGTTGATCATCTCGTTGCGGCGTGCCACAGGCTGAATGAAGTCGGGATGAGTTTCGATATATTCCAGCAGACGGTCCTGATATTTGGAAAGCTTAAAGAAATAGCTTTCTTCTTCCATACGCTCTACCGGACGGCCGCAGTCGGGGCATTTGCCATCGACCAGCTGACGCTCCAGCCAGTAGGATTCGCAGGGTACACAGTACCAGCCTTCATAATTCTTTTTATAAATATCGCCCTGTTCAAAGATTTTCTGCAAAATGCTTTGCACAACCTTATGATGGCGTTCTTCGCTGGTACGAATAAAATCGTTATTGGTGATATTGAGGCGCTGCCATAAAAGTTTGAAATTTGCGATGATCTCGTCAACATATTGTATCGGGGTAACACCCATCTCCGTAGCTTTACGCTGAATCTTCAGACCATGCTCGTCACTGCCGGTCAGAAAAAAGACGTCTTCGCCCTTGGCGCGGTGATAACGGGCCACGGTATCGGCGATAGTCGTACAGTAAGCATGACCGATATGCAGTTTATCGCTGGGATAATAGATCGGGGTGGTGATATAAAACGTTGGTTTTGTCATATGTTGATCCCTTCTTCTTCTGAAATTAATTTATTATATAATTCCCGTTTGGGAATCTTATTTGCTTTAGCAACCTGCGCCAGCGCCGTTTTTTTATCGACGCCGCGAGCCAGCAGTTCCTGTACCTGCGCCAGCGGATCCTTTGCTTCCTGCGCAGGCTGCGGCTGTTCCAGGCCTCTGGCGATGACCAGGCAGAATTCACCGCGGGGCTTATTTTCATGCAGCCAGATCAGGCACTGACTGACCGTGCCCCGGAAAAACTCCTCATGCAGCTTGGTCAGCTCACGCGCTGCTGCCAGCTGTCTGTCCCCCCAGACCTCCAGCACTTCCTGCAGCACCTGTTCGATCCTGTGCGGCGCTTCGTACAAAATAATCGTAGCCGGCAGATACTGCCATTCTTCCAGCTGCTGCCGCCTGTTTTTTTTGCTCTTGGGCAGAAATCCGCCGAAAAAAAACGGTGAGGCAGGCAGACCTGAAGCAATGAGCGCGCATAACGCGGCGTTTGCACCAGGTACAGGCACTACCTGCACGCCGGCATCGATCGCCAGCCTGGCCAGTTGTTCGCCCGGATCAGCGATACCGGGAAACCCGGCGTCACTGACTAAAGCGATATTTTTTCCGGACAGCAGTTCGTCCAGCAGATAAGCTCCCTGCCGTTCTTTGCTGTGCTCATCATAGCGTACCAGCCGTCCCTTGATATTGAAACGGTTCAATAACTGCAGTGTATGACGGGTATCTTCGGCAGCGATAATATCCGCCTCGGCCAGCATTCTCTGCGCCCTGGGCGTCATATCTTCCAGATTGCCGATCGGCGTCGCGCACAAATATAAAATTCCTGCCATTATTCTGCCTCCTCCGCCATACCGTAATACTCCAAAGTCTGTTTGCTGTGGCTGCCGTCCTCATTATACATAATAAGCGGCGGCAAAACCTCCAGTCCGTAACTGCCGCCTTTGACCATTTCCATGAGAAAGATCCAGGCAGGCTTATCCGCAAAGGCATGTACCCATTGCAGTTTTTTCGGCTGCAGACCATATTTAAGCGCCAGTTCCATACATTCCGTAAACCGTTCGGGCAGCTGCACAATGGCAAAACGCCCTCGATATTTGACCAGATAGGCGGCGGCGCGGAAGAAATCCTCCAGCGTTGCCGTCAGTTCATGGCAGGCCGCAGTCGCTACCCGGCGAACCTTACCGCTGTTGCGGTAGGGCGGATTAGCGGCGATCAGATCGAAACTTTCCGAACGATAAAGCGCTTTCAGCTCCCGCAGATCGGCCAGCTCGGCACTGACACATTCCTCCAGCCCGTTAGCCGCAATGCTGCGGCGCATCAGCTCTACTACATGAGGATTACAGTCAACGCCTACTACTTGAGCCGCACCGCGTGCTGCCAGCAGCAGGCTGATGGCCCCTGTACCGGCGCCAAGTTCCAAAACACGGGCCTGCCTGACCAAATGCGGGAAAGCTGCCAGAAAAACAGCATCCGTCGTAAAACAAAATTCTTCCGAGTCCTGCCAGATCGCATAATTACAGCCGGGCAGGGAATCGCAGCGTTCTGTAGCTTTACTCATTTCAGATCGGATCGGCCTTGGAAGCATCAACGATCTCGTCCCATTCTACCTGGATAACGTTATCGGGCGTCAGCTGCACGGAAGCCGTACGCATAGCGCGGTTGATGCCTGTTACTTTGCCTTCTCCCAGCGGCGTTACTACCAGCGAACCCAATTTTGGGATCTCGACACGGTCATTGCCGCAGTTACGTTTACAGCCGCCTTCTTTGCAGCAGTACATATGGTTTTCATATTTCAGGCAGCACATCAGACGACCGCAGATACCAGAAATCTTCGCCGGATTCAGCGACAGATTCTGATCTTTAGCCATTCTGATCGATACCGGTTCAAAGTCACCTAAAAAAGTAGAGCAGCACAACGGCCTGCCGCAGCTGCCGATCCCACCCAGCATTTTCGCTTCATCGCGCACGCCGATCTGGCGCAGCTCGATCCGGGTACGAAACACAGCGGCCAGGTCTTTGACCAGCTCGCGGAAATCTATACGCCCTTCGGCTGTGAAATAAAATATAATTTTATTGACGTCAAAAGTAAATTCCACATCGATCAGACGCATCGGCAGATCGTGATTAGTGATCTTACGCAGGCAGATATTGAAAGCTTCTTTCTCGCGTACGATATTTTCTTCGACTTTCTGGGCATCTTCATCAGTAGCTTTGCGCAGCACCGGTTTCAAAGGCGAAACCACCTCACTGTCGCTGACCTCGCGCGGCCCTACTACTACTTCGCCGTATTCTACCCCGCGGGCAGTTTCGACAATGGCATGATCCCCCTGGGCTACGCTGCTGAGTGCGGGATCAAAATAATATATTTTACCTGCTTTTTTGAATCTTATACCTACAACTGTTGGCACTATCTCTCCTCCTTCCGAAGTATGTCTGTTTTAAGTACCACCGTTTCCAAAACCAGCTTGGCGCCGGCATTGCTTTCGATGGCCTGATATGCTTGCTGGGCGATGTCCGCCGCCTGCTTCAAATGCGAAGCGGGCCATGAGGCGGCCAAACGCCGTAATCTATCTGTGCAGTCACAGTTATAAATCTGTTCCTCCAGTCCGTTTTGCCAAAGCAAAACGTCCCGGGCTAAAAACAGCAGCATTTCCGTAAATAATAAACCGCCCTGTTTGTCATAGCTTTCGAGCCATGGCTGCGAAGCTACATACCGCATGGGCTGCGCCAGCGGCAGGGCTTCCAGAAATTCCAAAGCCTGATCGCGGTAGCTGACGGCATCTGCAGCAGCCAAATTGACAGCAGCGCCAAGCGAACCGCCTGCCAGGCGGGCCAGCAGTTCCGGGCGTTCCAGCCCGAGCCTGTTCAAAGCCTCCTGTGTCAGTGCCAGGGGTATCTGGTCAAAGCGTAATTGAATGACCCGCGAAAGGATCGTCGGCAACAGGCGTTCCAGCCGCGACGCAACCAGAATAAACATCCAGTTTGGCGGCGGCTCTTCGAGCAGCTTTAAAAGGCTGTTCGCCGCTTCTACCGTCATCCTGTCAGCAGCGTCGATGACGCATACCTTATGGCTTGAAAGCGCAGGCGCAAAGGCGGCCTGCCTGCTCATTTCCTTGATCTGTTCTATTTTCAGGTCTTTCCCGGGAGCTTCCTGCTCCACCAGAATAAAATCAGGATGGGCAAAGCTGTGCTCTGCCAGATTGATCAGACGGCAGGATTCGCACCTGCCGCAGGGATGTTCGTCCGGCTTCTGGCACAGGAATGTTTTAGCAAAACGCAAAGCCAGCTGCTTTTTACCAATACCTTCCGGGCCGTAAAAAAGCAGTGCATGCGGCCTGTTACCCGGCTGCAGCAGCCTGGCTAAAAATTCCTTATTCTGTTCATGTCCCAGAATATCGTCCCACATAGGCATCCTTTCCTCGCTCACCCTTTAAGTAAAGCCTCCAACTCGCTGATCAGACAGCCGCGTACGCTTTCCTGTTCCTGCAAAGCATCAATGACCCTGATCCGCTGTGGATAGGCCTTACTGAGTTCGACAAATCCCTGCCTTACCTTGAGCTGAAAAGCAAGTCCTTCGTTTTCAAAACGGTCGGTCACACCGCGCTGCGACCTGCGGCCTGCAAGCAGCAGAGGATCTCCGTCCAGCAGCAGCGTCAAATCTGGTTCCAGCCCGCCCGTTGCAAAAGTGTTCAGCTGCAGCAGCTCCTGCAGCGGCAGACCGCGAACAAAGCCCTGGTAAACCAGTGTCGAATCGCTGAAACGGTCACAAAGCACGATTTTTCCGGACGCTAACGCCGGACGCACGACCTTATCTAAATGATCAGCACGTGCTGCCAGATACAGCAAAGTTTCTGTACGCGCGTCTATGGCCAGCTGCGGGTCAAGCACCAGCTGACGCAGGCGTTCAGCAGCTTCGCTGCCTCCCGGTTCACGGGTGCAGACAACTTCTCGTCCGTTCTGCCTCAGGTACTCTGCGATCAGCTCCAGCTGCGTGCTTTTGCCGCTGCCGTCGGGGCCTTCCAATGTGATAAAATACCCTTTGTTCATCAAAACACCACTCGTATTTCCCTCAAGCTGCCGTCAGCGGGTCCGCTGACCGGCAGGTTCAAGTTTTTCATATTTTCACAGTAAGCGATGATCGCTTCCGTAATCAGCTCACCCGGCAAAAGTACCGGTATGCCGGGCGGATAAAAGCTTACCTGCTCGGCACAGATTTTTCCGGCCGCACGGCACAGAGGTATGCTGGTCTTCGCGCTGTCGAAGGCCTGCCGTAAAGACATCACCTGCTGCGGTGCAGGAAGCTGTGGGCTGACCGTCAAACGGCGCGGCGTTTTTTTGTTTTTTTCCAGTTCGGTAAAAACCTGTTGTATCACAGCGAGTACGGCATCATAATCAGCGCCGCCGTCGCTATAGGTAACTAAAAATAACACGTTATCGGCATCTGTCAGTTCTACGGCAACACCTGCCTGCCGCAGTTTTTCCCCGGCTTCAATACCTGTATAACCCCAGGCGGCTACATTGACCGTCACCTTGGTGCTGTCAAACCCGGCAATACCGTTACTGCCGGCACAATCAGCCGTCAGCAGCTTCAGCCCCTTGAAGGTCTGTAAAAGCCGCCGCAATCTGTCTGCCGCAGCCACAGCCTGTGCCACCATCTGCCTGCCGCCTGTCGCCAGCTGGAAACGCGCCGCGTCCAGAGACGCCATCAGCAGATAATTGGGGCTGGTTGTCGTCAGCAGACTCATAACATCAGCAGCCCGCTTTAAATCAAGGCGCCGACCCTGCACATGCAGCATCGAGCATTGCGTCATAGCACCCAAAATTTTATGCGTGCTTTGCGCGCAGGCATCCGCGCCGCACTCCATAGACGAAGGCGGCAATAATTCGCTGAAACCAAGATGCGGGCCGTGCGCTTCATCTACCAATAGTGCAGCACCATATTTATGGGCTATTTGAGCAATCGTTTTAATATCAGCAGCCTGACCGTAATAATTAGGGCTGGTCAGAAACACTGCTTTAATAGAAGGATCTTTTTGCAGAGCTTCTTCGATCTGCCCGGCAGTGACCTGCGTGTTGATACCAAAAACCGCATCAAACTGCGGTAATACGTATACCGGCTCCAGATCACCTAAAAGCAGCCCTCCGGCAACACTGCGGTGAGCATTGCGGGGAATAAGAACTTTACCGCCCGGTTTGACAGCAGTCATCAGCATTGCCTGAATGGCCTGCGTCGTACCGTTAACAGCAAAAAAACAGCGGTCGCTGCCGTAAAGCTGTGCGGCCAGGGTCTGCGCTGCGGCAATACAGCCTTCAGGACAATGGATGTCATCCAGCTCCGCCATCAGCGAAACGTCCATCTGCAATGCGCCTGCTCCCAGCTCGCCAGCCAGAAGCGGTTCCATTCCGCGGCCGCCTTTATGTCCCGGCGTGTGGAAAGGATAGACCTGTTCTTTTTTATATTTGAGCATAGCCGCTACAAGCGGCATTTTTTTCTGATCTGCCTGCAAAAGAAAGCCTCCACGATAAATACAAACACTTATCCATGTTATCTTTACATTTTATCACAAGCAGCAAGGCGTTACAAGCAATTGTAACGCTTCGTCAAACTACCGCTGCAACCGCCTGCTCACCGCAATAAAAATACTCCGGCTGCAAACAGCCGGAGCAAAGATATTCTGTTGTTCAGCCAACCATAGCAGCCTGCGGCTGCGGCTCGATTTCGTCTTTTAAATCTTCCCAAACGATAAAATTGGCTTTACTGAAACCGTTGAAGGTCGTCGCCGAAGCCGAAGTATAAGCGCCGCAGGAAGGAACCAGCAGCAGATCGCCTACCTCCTGGCGTACAGTCAGTTTGCCGCGGAACATGATATCCAGCGAATCACAGCTGGGACCGGCAAAAGTGGCTTCCACTTCTTCTCCTTCTTTAAAGCTGATCAGCTTAAAGTCCCACTGGTCAAAAATAACGCCGGAAAAAGTTCCGTATAAACCATCATCAAGGAAATACCAGGGCTGACCGCCGCGTTCAGTAACACCGATGACGCTGGTAATAAGGTTGACAGCCGTACCGCACATAAAACGTCCCGGTTCCGCCCAGATCTCTACATTGGGAAAATCTTCGTCCAGACGGGCGTTGATCTGTTTAAGCATTTCTTTTAAATTAAAACGCACCTTGGGTTCGGGAATCGGAAATCCGCCGCCAATATCTAAGATCCGCAGCTGCATCCCTGCAGCGGCAGCTTCTTCAAAAATCTCGCGGGCCAGATCAAGCGCATTCAGATATGGATCGGCGCTCATCGTCTGGCTGCCGACATGGAAACAAACGCCGGCGGCGTCAAGACCGGCAGCCTGTGCTGCCTGCAGTAGTTCTACTGCGCGTTCGCGGCCTACGCCGAATTTTTTATTCAAATCTACATGTGCGGAAGAATTGTCGATACGGATACGCAGAAGCACCGTAGCACCGGGGCAGCCCTGTGCCATTTTTACGATTTCACTTTCGCTGTCAAAAGTCATTTTATGTACACCGACGTCACAGCAGGCCTGCAGACCGCCGCCGGTTTTGATAGGATTGGCGTAAATCAGACGCTCGCCGTCAATACCCATTGCTGCCAGAGTTCTGATCTCGCCGTCAGAAGCAACATCAAAGCAGGAACCCAGGTCACGCAGCAGTTCCAAGATCCGCTGATGCGGATTGGCCTTGATCGCATAGTAAAGCTGCACACGCGGCAAGTGCTTTTTCAAAAAGCGATAGTTCTTTTCTATTTGTTCTAAAGAAAGTACCAGCAGCGGCGTTCCAAAGCGCTCTGCCAGCCTTTCTGCAGCATTTTGACTAAGTTGAAAAAAGATGTCCTTCTTCATATCCACTCTCCCCTTGCTTTAGCATTGATTTTACTCATATGATTTTACCACAAATTACTGAAAGTACAATAGGAAAATGAAAGAAATTGAAAAAAATTTGAGGAGTTTCAGGCAAAACCGTGATAATCACGCTTAACGTCTGTTTTTACTAAAATTTTACTGGTTTTTTAGGATTTTTAATATTTTTTTACTAAATAAGTCACTACTAAATATAGTAATCTATGCTGATTTGACAACACAAAATACCTAAATATGGAAAACCCCCGCTTATTAAAAGCAGGGGTTTGCAAAAACTACTTATTTTTTAGGTGCTTCGATAACGTCGCAGCCCATATAAGGCCGCAGGACTTTCGGCACGATAACGCTGCCGTCTGCCTGCTGGTAATTCTCGAGAATAGCGGCAACAGTACGTCCTACCGCCACACCTGAACCATTCAGGGTATGTACGAATTCCGGTTTGGATTTAGTGTCGCGGCGGAAACGGATGTTAGCGCGGCGAGCCTGGAAATCAAGGAAATTGGAGCAGGAAGAAATTTCACGATAGCAGTTAGCCGCCGGCAGCCACACTTCCAAATCATAAGTTGCAGCAGAGCTGAACCCAATATCACCTGTGCAAAGACGCACGACACGATACGGCAGTTCCAATAATTGCAGCACCTTTTCGGCATTAGCCGTCAGTTTTTCCAATTCGTCCCAGGAATCTTCCGGCTTGGTGAATTTTACCAGTTCTACTTTATTAAACTGATGCTGACGGATCAGACCGCGGGTATCGCGGCCGGCACTGCCTGCTTCAGCGCGGAAGCAGGCGCTGTAGGCAGTATAATACAGCGGCAGATCGTCGCCGCTTAAAATTTCGTCGCGGTGCAGATTCGTGATCGGAACTTCGGCAGTAGGGATCAGGTAATAATCCAGCCCCTCCAGTTTGAACATATCTTCAGCAAATTTAGGAAGCTGGCCTGTTCCCTGCATACTGTCTTTATTGACGATGAACGGCGGGAAAAATTCCGTATAGCCGTTTTCACCGGTATGGATATCCAGAAAGAAATTGATTACGGAACGTTCCAGCCGGGAACCGAGTCCGCGGTAAAAAGTAAAGCGGGCGCCGGAAACCTTGCCGGCACGTTCAACATCGAGGATATTCAATTTTTCGCCGATATCCCAATGAGCCTGAGGCTCAAAAGCAAATTTAGCTGGTTCGCGCCAGGTACGCACTACCGGATTATCGGCATCACTGCTGCCAACAGGTGTATCTGCTGCCGGCATATTCGGAATCGTCATCAGAATTTCTTTTAATCTGGCTTCGATATCCTTCAGCTCTTTATCATCTTCCGCGATCTTATCACCCAGGGCACGGACCTCGGCCATCTGCGCATCTGCATTCTCACCGGCTTTTTTCATTTTGCCGATTTCCTGAGAAGCTGCGTTGCGCTGGCTTTTAAGAGCCTCGACCTGCAGGGTCAATTCACGGCGTTTCTTTTCCAATTCCAAAAATTCGTCAAGGTTCACATTGGCGTTACGCTTACGCATAGCGTCCATAACCAATTCAGGATTTTCCCTAACAAATTTCATATCTAACATTATTCATTCCTCCAAATGTTGAATTACTTCGTAAACTTTATTTTAGCACAATTTACCATAATATGAAAGAGAACACGCCGAAGAACATCGGCGTGCCCGTAAAATCACTGTTATTCAGTTTAAAATCAGCTGTATTCTTTAAAAGTTTCAATCAAACCGTCACGTTTGGCCAGATAATTGATCGCGCTGATAGCGGCTTTCTGAGCCTGACCAGCCGCACGATTGACCTGCCAGGGCTGACCGGTGCAGTCGCCACCGGCGAAAACGCCTTCGATGCTTGTTTCAGCCTGGTCGTCGACAAGAACAGAACGGCCGCGCATCTGCAGACCCGGCAAAAAGCTGTTGAGCGGATCAGAAGCACGGAACATAAAGACTGCCTGGACACTGAAAAATTCACCAGTGGTATGCAGCCCGGTTACTCTGTCGGTACCGGTAATATCAGTCGGCTGATCCAAGACCACCGTTACATTTTTGCGTTTTGGAGCTACGAAGCCCTGAAAACGGGGAATAAAAATTACTTCACTGCAGATATCAGCCAGATATTCTATTTCTTCCATCGCATCAGGAACAGTGGCGATCGCAGCAACGCGCTTACCTTTGTATTCAGCGCCGTCGACTTTGGCGCAGTAGCTTACGCCGCGGCCTAAAAATTCTTTTTCGCCCGGCAGCAGGCTGGAACGGGAAATACCCGTAGCAAGAATTACCGTATCGGCATTATACTGGCTGTTAGGCGTACCCAGTTCAAAATAACCGGCTTTCTCTTTTAATGAAACTATTTTTTCTTCGATAATCTCCGCACCGATATGGCGTGCATGCTCGATGAACCTGTCCATCAGCTCATTGCCGGAAATATCGGGACAGCCCATATAATCTGTGATAAGCTCGACACTGCGCAGACGGGGACTGAAACCGTGAGCCTCAAACACCACTACCTTCCGTCCTTTACTGCTGGCAGTAATAGCCGCCGACAGGCCCGCCGGACCGCCGCCGATAATTGCGATATCATATTTCATGTTTTAATCCTCCAAAAAATTTTTAGGGGAAGCCTTCGTTTAATTCAACAAAATCAACTGCTTTTATTTTAACTTCTTAAACACGTCAGCGTCAATCCTTTCCACATGTATACATCTTTGGCAATGTTTTTACGTACGGTCACGATTCACCACCCCAAAACCAAAAAGCACGTTCCTGTGACAGGAACGTGCTTTCAGTCCGGTAATCCCCGGTAACGCTTTAGAACGTATACTTGACGCCTAACTGAGCGCCCACATTGCGGTAGCTGTTTTCAGCGACCTGGATAAAGCCGTTGGCCCAGATCGAACAATTTTTGTTGAATTGTTTTTCCAAACCGATTTTGATTTCCGCTTTATCTTTGATACCCATTTCCAGCTGGTCCTTGCCGACCGAGAATTCATAGTCTTTGAAATAGTGAAGCCAGTTCAGCTCGGCAAAGGAATTGAAATATTTTTTCTTCAGCGGGTCCGCTTTGGTCTTGCTGGCCAAACGGATACCCATTCTGCTGATCAGCTGATAATCTGTTTTCTGTTTGAAACTGTTGACAGCGGCGCCGTTATTATTGTTAACAGCCCAGTCAAAGGTCTTCTGCTCCAGATTGCTCCAGATTAGCTGTGCTTTCGGCTCGATATAATGCTTTTTGTTTTCCGACTGAGAAACTTCCATGGAATGGCCGACCTCGAAGGATACCGCCACACCGTTGACATCATATTTTTCATTGATGTGCTGGTTCTTGATCTCATTATCGCCCCAGATATACTGAACCCAGGTATCGAGATAAGTCTGTTCCTTGTCGTTGTGGTTTTTGAGCCAGGTACCATAGATACCGGCTGTATAAAGATCGACTTTACCGGAAGTAGAAGTATCTTCTACGCCGCTTATAGAGTTACTGCCGTTATAGTAACCGGCCATCACGCCTACATGGAAGCGGTTATTAGCTTTTTTCCACTGGGCAACGTCATAACCCATTTGGAAATAATTGCTGTTGGCGCTGGTTTTGTTGAATTTATCGTCATCCCAATAGGATTTTTTGTAGTAAACGCTGCGGGCCCAGAGGTTTTCAGCCTTTTCTTCTTCGCCGTCCTTCAGGTATTCCGTAAATTCTTTGGAACCTGTGCGATCCTGCAAACGCAGATCCAGCACATCGTTAGCAGCCAGATAGTTAGCATAATATGCCAGCGGCTCCTGCGACAGGCGGCTGGTCAGGAACCAGTCATTCATATTGTTGCCCAGGCTGTCGCCTCTTTGCAGCTCATAAGTATAGGCACCGGCTATGATCCGGTCACCGGCGATAAATTCTGCATCAGAATTGCCTTTGACCTCGATCAGCTTGATGCCCTGGCTGGTCTGCCCGCCCATGCCGTCAGAATTTCTGACATACACAAGGCTTTCACCGGTCGAATCATTCTCAATGACCAGATTATTGATCGTGGAATTATCATCGCCCAGCTGGCCCAGGAAATGCAGACTGCTGCCTGCTGCGCCTTCGTAGTTATCGACATAGACTTTGTCGCCGTTAGCAACAGTATCGCCGATATTATGACCCACATACAAAGCGCCGGTATTATGGAAATCATTATTGACACGGGTATCTTTCAACGCTACCATCACGGCATTGTTATTGATTACACCGGCAAATTGAGTGCCCTCGTTAGCTCTCAAAAGTCCGCCATTGATGTCGATCTCCTGCGGAGCAACATCGCCGCCGTCAAATACCAGTTTACCGCCGTTCATTTCTGTTTTAGCTTCATAAGCAGCCTGATCGGCATCAAAAGTCAGCGTACCGCTGCCGTTTTTGACCAGCGTAGCTGTAGCGTCCCCGGTAGCAAAGGTATTGGTAAAGCTGGTATCACCCGCTATATTGGCGATCAGCTTGCTGGTATCCGACAATGAGATCACACCAGTACCCAGGCTGTCGCCCTGTTCCACAAAGATCTGGCTGGTGCCGTTATTATTGACAGTCGCGCTTAGATCATTGTTGGCGCCGTAAACATACAGATTAGTATCTTCAACATTTAAAGTACCGCTGCCTTTTAAGCTGCCGTTACTGTAGGAATCCTTATTGCCGGTGTTCTGCACCGTACCGATCGTCAAAGCGCCGACGTTCAGGTCAAGTACCGAACCGGCTGCGGCTGTCAGCGCGCCAACTGTTTCCTGCTGACCGTTCAGATCAGTGTTGCTGTTAGCCTGCAGCACTAATTCCGAAGTCGCACCAAGGGACCCGCTGGAGCCGGTTTTCAAAGCTGCGTTAGCATCGACGATAGTCTTGCCGGTATGACTGTTGTTACCGTTTTTCAAAATGATTTCCTGATCGCCGGTAGCCACAACATCACCGTCACCGGTCAGCTTGGCGGTCAAAGTACGGGCATCTTCGTCAATTTCACCAAAAGCATTCAGCCGCAAAGCATTGTTGGCATTTTCTTCTTTTTCCAGCAGTTCGATTTCCGTCAAACCTACTACTGCATATAAACCGTTCTTATAACTGCCTGCTGCTTCACCGGTTTCAACATAAGCATCGATACCGTATTTGGCATTGGCTACCTGGGTACCCTTTTGGTTCACTGCTACAGTTGATGTCGGAGCCAGAGCATTGCCATCCTTATCGACAATAGTGATACTGCCGTTTTGCGTAACAGTATTAGCCTGAATGAGCTGCTCTTTTCTATTATTATCGTCATGCTTCAGTATCGACTCTTTCCCTGCATCAAGCGCTTCAGAAGGAGCAGCAGGATTCTTGACATCGGAAACATCGGCAACCACTCTGCCGCCGCTGACTTCCAGTTTTTCGGTCTTGATATTGTCATCAGCCACTCTGATGCCGTTCGTCACGTGAGCATCGTCAGGGTTGATATTACCAAAAACGAAATCGGCGCCGTTCATATGTACACCTTTCACGTTCTGTGTGCCTGTACCTACGTTGATCGTACTGTCCGCACTGCCTCTCAGCGTTGCATTGACCAGCGACTGCTGATTAACGCCTTCTAAGTCAAAGCTGACGTTGATCGTTTCAAAGGTACCATTAAAATTATTTTGCTTATTTTTAAAATCAAACGTCAGATCATTCTTGGACGGGTCACCTTTAACGGTAAACAGACCTGTACCCTGAACCTGCTGCGCAAATTCTTTATCAGTCTTGGTATTATACTGCATGATGCTGTTGCTACTGATAACAAAAGTATCTGTACCATTAGGCAAAACATCATTTAAAGTTAATTTACTGCTGCTGTTCAAATTGATCTGTTCAATATTTTTGATAGTATCGGCCTTATTTACCGTATAGTTAGAACTTGCCAAATTCAGCGTGTCACTGCCGCTGCCGCCGTCCAGACTGTTGAACTGTTTCAATGCGTTATCAGTATCACTGCCGATAATACCTGTTACATTAAAAGTGTCGTTGCCGCTGCCAGTAATAAATTCATTGCCCTGACTGCCGGCAGTCAAAGTAACGATATTGCCCTGAGTACCGTTTGCCGCCGTCAATCTGACAACGCCGTTGATCTTGCCGCTGTTAGTAAAGTTAATGGTAGTGGTCCCAGTCTTCTCCACCGCTATACGATCTGTAGCTTTTTCTGCCGCAAAAGTATAGTTGTCACCATTCTGGGTGAAATTGCCGAACAGCATCTCGCCTGAATTTGTAAAGCTGCTGACCGTACTGCTCAGTTTCACGATCCTCTCCTGAGCTGCCGAATGCAGATTACCACCCTGGCCTACCTTGCTCGTAGTCCCTTTTACTTCTAAGGCTGCATTACCGTTCACATCGATCACATTGACCGAACCGGTCGTATTAACAGCCTTACTGGTATTGGCGACAATGCCTTTGCCATTGGCCCCTTTAACATTGACTACCAGATCCTTGGCCTGGGTAAAGGTAATGGCATTATCAGTCATCGATCCATTCATATTTTCAAATAAAATACCTGTACCGTTGCCTTCCACATTGATCACACCGCTTTGGCTGCCGGAACTGGGCGTAAAACCTACTGCCGAATGGATACCGATGCCGTCATTGACGTTGATCTCGGCCTGCTTGAGGGTAATAGCCGTGGCGCTGCCGGCATTTTCGATACCACTGCCGCCGCCGGTCACTGTTATTTTAGCTCCATCCATTTCCAAAGTAGTTTTCTGAGAGTTCTCAGCGATCAGAACGCCGTGCGCCGTGCCATCGGCCTGGGTCATCCCGCTGCCGGTAAGCTTCAGCCTGGCATTTTCAGCCAGATAATAAGCCGCAGTGCCGTCAGTAGCATGGATCAGCGGTGCTGTACCGCCGCCTTCGTTATTGATGACAGCTACTGCTTTATCGCCGATGATCTTGACTGCCGTACCGTTGACTTTGACTTCTGAATTCTTTTTGGATTCTAAGCGGCCGCCGTCTGTCAGCAAAACGCCGATCAGCTGGTTGCCGTTAGTGCTGAAATCTATCTTGCCTTCGTGTATCAGCCTGCCACTGTTCAAGGCATGATAACCCACCGAATCTTCCGCATCGCCTGAGAAGTTGCTGTTACTCAGCTCCAGGCTGCTGGTCAATTGGGAATTACCGTTATATTTATTGTTATGGCTGCCGTCCAGATCGTAATAATAGCCATCAATCCTGGCCACCACATTGTTTTTACCACTCAATTCGATAGCAGTATTCTTGCCGATATTGGCTACCGCTCCGCCTTCGACCCTGATACCCATGCTGTTTTCACCGCTGATCAGCAGCCTGGCTTCATTGATGTTCAGTTGAGAAGCGCCCAGACTGCCTAAAGCAGCACCTCCAGTCACGACAAACAGGGACGAGTTATTGGAATTATTGGAATCTAAAGTGATATTCGGCGTTTCGGATAACAATTTATCCACATCAAAGGTCGCCCCTCTTTCGATCCTGAATAACACTGATTCATTGCCTTTGACCAGCAGCTGTTCAGTCGATTTATATTCCAGATTAGACTCGCTGACATTACCTGACAGCAGCACACCGATCTGTTTGTTTTTATCAGCTGCGAATTGGATGGTGGAATCACCTTCGATAGCGGCCATGCCGCCATTACGTATATGCAGACCGATCCCTTTGTCAGCATTGATATTGATATTGCTGTCGACCAGAGTAAATTTAGGCGCACCTTTATCCACAGCGCCTTCTTTGCTGTAAGAACCATCAACAAAAGCACCATAGGTAACGCCGTCGCCCACAGAATTTAAATTGATGTCATTGTTCAAAGTAACATCGGCATAATTTCTTACTTCTATGCCTGTTCCGCCAACGTCGTTCAACGTTATCTTGCTGTTGATTTCCAGAGGATTATTTTGATAATCAGTGATATTTTCAACCAAAATCGCCGTATTATTATTGGTTCTGTCCAGTCCGCCCAAATCGTTCTCATTGTTTAAAATGATCTCGGCACTCTGATAATCCTTATAATCTGCATCGCCGGTGATACGGATACCAACAACATCTACCTGACTGCCTGCAAGATAGATAGTACCTGCATTTTCAAAGGAGCCGTTTTCGATATTGATACCTGTATAAGGCCGGCTGTTGCCACTGACTATATTAGAGCCGCTGGCCTTTGGCGTTGCCGGGTCATCCCACTGGTCCTTATTGGCATAGCCAATATAGATATTGGAATCAGCGCCGCCGACATAGCCGGAACCACTGCTGACAGCCACCATCGTTTTGCCGCTGCCGATGATATCACTGCTGTTATTAACCTGCGCCCCCTTACTGACGCTGACGCTGCCGTTGATAGTACCGGCGTTAATGATCTCAGAATCCGCACCCGAGAAAGCCACGTTACCATGGATAACTGCCGCATCATCATTATCCAGCGTACTGTCGCTGCCGCTGACGTTGCCGCTGATGACACCCTTATTGGTCACAGCACTCTTTTCGGCGCTGACATAGCCATTGATCTTATTATAATTGTTCAAAACGCCATTTTTAATCGTAGTATTGGCAATAGTACCTTTATTTTCGATTGTACCGGTATTGATAATGATGGCGTTTTCAACTTTTCCTGTCGTACTGATGTTGACGTCCATATTCACAGCATTAACAGCATTAGAATTAGAGCCTTTGATGGTTCCGTCGATGTTTAGAGTATTTCTGCCGCCGGTACCGGAATCAGCAAAGTTGCCTTTGATCACTGTGCCGCCACTGTTGGTAGCATCAATAACCACACCTTCTTTGACATTAATAACCGAATTGGAATCATGGATGCCTACAAAATAGTTGTTCTGAGTACCTGCAAGACCAATATCACCGGCTTTGATCGCTGCGTCTTCTATCTCCTGTAGCTGATTCTCATCCCAGTTGTAGGTATAGCTGGCGTCCGTCCCCCTGCTCACCGAGTACATCTTCCCTGCCCACTGATCATAATAGGCCTGTACCTGCTCCTGATTCAGCAAACGGACTTCTTCATCAGCCTGGATGTACTTGATCAGTGCGTCGTTATAGGCATTAGCGCTGGCAGCATCAATAATATCAAAAGTGCCGAAGGGCGTAGTAAGATGCCCGCCCCAGGTCACTTCACCCTTGATAAGATTGGAGGAAAACTGCTTATTAGCCTCTCGATCGAATAATTTACCCGTATCGTTATTGCCGCCTGTTTTATAAGAAATCGACGTATTAAAATTAAGCTCCGCGCCGTCTTTGACCTCAAAGACACCAGAACCATTTTTAGAAATAGCGTGCAGATCATAAACCGCATTGTCGTTACCATCCACATTTAAAACAGTGCTGCCGCCGCTTACTTCTACCACGTGCATATCATTATGCTGCTTCTGGTCTGCTACGGGCTTATCATAATTGATGTAAATATCGCCATCCGGCAAGCCCAGATCATTTTCGGAATAAACAATATTCTTTTTAATATCTATATGCAGCTCTTTCCCGGAGATAGCATCTTTATAAGACGCTTGCTGTTCAGAATAATACAAAACCTGACTGGATTGGTTTACAAAGATGTTCTTAACATCGTCAACCGACATTACCAGCTTATTACCCGGGTCATTACAGACATTTACCAAAGCCGTTTCTTTAAGCTCCAGTGCCGCTTTAGCCGCATCTCGGGCAGCTTCGGTCTCAGGCGAGCGTTCTCTGTCATATGCTGCTGCGGCGGCTTGATAAGCATCATCGGCGCTTTTATATTCTGTATATGCCTCCTGATATATAGAAGCAAACAGGTCTACTATCTTGTCCCCCGATTGATACGTCCCACGCTCTACCGTATTGCCGGTCTCAACACCAGCAAATCCGCCTGCTGTAAGATCCAGGCTGTTAGTCCCGCCGGTAATACTCACTGCCATATCGCCATTACCATCAGGTATGTTGATCTCAGGCACTGTGTATACCGCGCCATAAGCCGTATTGCTGATCCTCAGACAAGTAAGGACAACAACCGCCAACAGTCTTTTTGATATAAACCCTCTTTTTTTCACTTAAATATCCCCCTAAAAAAGTATTACCTATATGAATACTAACAAAAATAATCTTACCTGTAAACTAAATACTAATAAATTATTTTTTAAACAAATTTTATTAGTTAAAGAAGCATTTTTTAGTCCATAAAAATTCCATCGTAAAAAAACAAAAAATACTTGCCAAATACTTTGTTTTCGTGTATTCTATATAAGCAACATTACTACGGCCCATTAGCTCAGTTGGTAGAGCACCTGACTCTTAATCAGGGTGTCGTAGGTTCGAGGCCTACATGGGTCACCAAAATTTGGCCGGTTGGTCAAGCGGTTAAGACACCGCCCTTTCACGGCGGTATCAGGGGTTCGATTCCCCTACCGGTCACCATTCGGGCGCTTAGCTCAGCTGGGAGAGCGTCTGCCTTACAAGCAGAATGTCGGCGGTTCGATCCCGTCAGCGCCCACCATTTTTTATTTTGGTAGAAGTTTTATGTAGCCCCACCAATGGCCCGGTGGTTCAGTTGGTTAGAATGCCGCCCTGTCACGGCGGAGGTCGTGGGTTCGAGTCCCATCCGGGTCGCCATTTTGCCTCGGTAGCTCAGTTGGTAGAGCAAAGGACTGAAAATCCTTGTGTCCACAGTTCGATTCTGTGCTGAGGCACCAT
>ENA-OQNN01000050-OQNN01000050.1-human-gut-metagenome-genome-assembly--contig:-NODE-50-length-138373-cov-7.520652_pt1 | contig 138373 bp, 137 predicted proteins | sample MGYA00242624_ERZ504870 | MGnify/ENA primary metagenome ERZ504870 (study PRJEB26092, sample SAMD00036379) | human gut metagenome | host: Homo sapiens | study: EMG produced TPA metagenomics assembly of... | reverse complement strand
TGGCACCTCGATGTCGGCTCATCGCATCCTGGGGCTGAATTCGGTCCCAAGGGTTTGGCTGTTCGCCAATTAAAGCGGTACGCGAGCTGGGTTCAGAACGTCGTGAGACAGTTCGGTCCCTATCTGTCGTGGGCGTAGGATATTTGAAAGGAGCTGTCCCTAGTACGAGAGGACCGGGATGGACGCACCTCTGGTGAACCAGTTGTCACGCCAGTGGCACGGCTGGGCAGCTAAGTGCGGAACGGATAAACGCTGAAAGCATCTAAGCGTGAAGCCGACCTTAAGATAAGATATCCGTTCTTCGGAATAAGACCCCTTGTAGACTACGAGGTTGATAGGCTTAAAGTGTAAGCATGGTGACATGTTTAGCTTGCAAGTACTAATCGGTCGATTGCTTTTCCTTTTGTGATTGGTCTTTTTCAGTTCTCTAAAAACTTCATCAGTGAGTATTTCAATTCTGAATTCAAACTTCTTAATTGTTAAAAAAATAAGAAAAATGCGTTTTACCTCTTGACAAACGCCATCCAATCTGCTATAATTTAATTATAGCAAATGCACCATTAGCTCAGTTGGTAGAGCAACTGACTCTTAATCAGTGGGTCCTGGGTTCGAGTCCCCGATGGTGCACCAATCATGGGCGGCCCGTTGGTCAAGCGGTTAAGACTCCGCCCTCTCACGGCGGCATCACCAGTTCGATTCTGGTACGGGTCACCATTTTTCTTATCATAATCGGTGTTGATAGCAAGGAGGTTCCACCCGTTCCCATTCCGAACACGGAAGTTAAGCTCCTTTACGCCTAAGATACTTGGTCGGTGACGACCTGGGAAAATTGGAAAATGCCGATACAAAGCGGAACAAATTTGTTCCGCAGAAATTCCTCAATAGCTCAGTCGGTAGAGCATGCGGCTGTTAACCGCAGGGTCGTTGGTTCGAGTCCAACTTGGGGAGCCATATTTGAGAAAAAAGTCCGAATATTCGGGCTTTTTTCTTTTATCCGGAGAAATTTGCAGCAGAGATTTTCTTGCAACTTGCTTGACAAATTTCTGCTGTTTCGTTACAATAGAGATAATCAATTTCAAGAGAACGGAGGAAATCCAATGAAACAATGCATGGATGCAGACAACTTACACCGTCGCTTCATTGGTCAGGTGCAGGCGATTGACCGTATGATTGATGAAGATGTGCCCTGTGAAGATGTCTTGGCACAGATTAACGCTGCAAAATCCGCCTTGCATGGCTGCGGTAAGGTTGTGTTAGAAGGACATATCAAGCATTGCGTGCGGGACGGGATTCAGCACGGCGATGCAGATAAAACCATTGAAAGCTTTACCAAAGCAGTCGAACGGTTTTCCAATATGGGCTAAGAATAAAAATACTGTCAGAAAAATTTCTGGCAGTATTTTTTTATTTTTCTCTTGAAAAACTATACCCCCTATGGTATGCTATACGCATACTAATACCCATATAGGTATAAGAATAGAGGAGGGGTTCGATGAAACGAATCATGGAAAAGTTGGAAACCCTGTTGGAATGGGGCGGTTTGAAAAAAGAAATCATCCTGCTGGTGATTTCCGGAATTTCCTTGCTGCTGAGCCTGTTTCACATTCCACTGCCATTTTCGATTGCATGGGTTGCGATTATTTTGTGTGGTGTGCCGATTATTTTAGAAGCCATCATCGGGCTGGTCACAGCGTTTGACATCAAAGCCGGTGTTCTTGTTTCTCTGGCACTGGTTGCATCTATCTGCATCGGGGAACATTTTGCAGCCGGAGAAATTGCATTTATCATGCAGCTGGGGGCATTGCTAGAAGATTTGACCGTTGCAAAAGCCCGTGCAGGCATTGAAAAACTGGTGCATCTGACACCACAAACCGCACGTGTACTGCGAAGCGGTACAGAGAAAATCATACCAGCGGAACAAGTACAGGTGCAAGATTTGCTGCGAGTATTGCCGGGGGAAACGATTCCTGTAGACGGCGTGATTACAAATGGGCAAACTTCTATCAATCAGGCAGTGATGACCGGAGAATCCTTGCCAGCGGATAAAACAGTGGGCGATGCGGTTTCCAGTGGTACAGTCAATCAATTTGGTGCATTTGAAATGCGAGCAACCAAAGTTGGAGCAGACAGTTCCATCCAGCGAATGATTCAGCTGGTGCAGTCTGCCGACGCTGGAAAAGCGAAGATTGTCGGTTTGGCAGACCGCTGCGGCACTTACATGGTTACTGAGTGGGCAGATTATTCGAGCCGTTACCATCTTGGTTGTATTTTGTCCGTGTGCCTTGGTATTGGCAACCCCAACCGCAATTATGGCAGCCATCGGAAACGCAACCAAACATGGTTTCTTGGTGCGAGAGGGCGATGCCTTGGAGTGGCTTGCAGGCGTTACGAAAATCATGTTTGACAAGACCGGAACATTAACCTACGGAACACCGAAAGTGATTGTACAAAAGAGTCTGCTGCCAGAGCGATACGGAACTCTATGCTCTCTGTGCAGCAGTAGAGCAGTTTTCTGAGCATCCGCTTGGAAAGGCAATCGTTCAGAGCTACCAGCAGACGCATGGAGCGATTGCTCAAAAAGCAGAGCAATTTCAAATGTGGACGGGCAGAGGCGTTTCTGCACAGGTTTCCGGTGTTTCTGTGCTTGCCGAAAATCAAAAGCTATTGGAAGAACAGCAGATTTCCGTTCCAAAAGCTGCACAAGCCGATATACAAGCTGCCTTGCAGAAGGGCTGTACCGTGATTCATATTGTTACAGATGGAAAGTTTGCCGGTTATCTGGTGCTTTCGGATACCGTGCGAACAGAGAGTGCAGGAATGATTGCACAGTTGAAAGAATTGAACGTGCAGCCAGTGTTGCTGACAGGTGACCATGAGAACGCAGCCGCAGCCATTGCTTCACAGCTGCAAATGACAGAGGTGCATACAAACTGCCTGCCGGAAGATAAAATGCGATGGATTGCAGACAAGCAGCAGAAACAAGAATCCGTCTGCATGATGGGAGATGGTGTGAATGATGCTCCTGTATTGAAAAAGACAAATGTCGGGATTGCCATGGGTGGAATCGGCAGCGATATTGCCATAGATGCCGCAGATATTGCTTTGGTCGATGACGAAGTGAAAGAACTGCCACACTTGTTAGGGCTTTCCAAACGGATGATGGTGACCATCAAATGCAACCTCACCTTTTCCATGAGCCTGAACTTCTTGGCAATTATTCTTGCAATGACAGGCATTTTGAATCCAGTCGTAGGAGCTTTGGTACATAATGCAGGGTCTGTATTGGTTATTTTGAATTCTGCATGGCTGTTAAAATGGAAACGGAGGAACGAAAAATGATGGTTTGTATCATTGGAATTTTAATTGGAGTTTTGGTATTGGGAACGGGAATCTACTATCTGCATCAGGAAAAGCATGATTCTGAATCTCGGAAAATTTATACAATTGTCAGCGTTGTTGGGGCATTGTTGGCGGTTGGTGCAGCTGTTTGGCTGATTTTGGGATATTTGCGGTAAATACAAGCGACAAATCCAAAAAAAGCGTCTTTTTTTCATCGAAACTGAGTGGTTCGACTTGCAAAAATGATGAAATTCCTGTATAATTGTTGGTATAACAAGAACAGAAGGGACGCTATTTTATGAACACACTCCTAACACTTGCATTTCTCTTTGCGGTGGGCAGTTTTCTGGGCTGGTGTCTGGAAGTTGTCTTTCGCCATTTTGTCACGCATAAGTGGATCAATCCAGGTTTTCTGATTGGACCTTATTTGCCGCTATACGGATTCAGCTTATGTATGCTGTATGCACTTGCACGATTAGAACCGTACATACCGATTCAGAATTATATTTTGAAAAAATTGGTGCTGTTTGTGATTATGGCGATTTGCATTACAGCGATTGAATATATTGCTGGTTTGATTTTCATCAAAGGCATGAACATCAAACTCTGGGATTATAGTGACCGGTGGGGCAATGTGCAAGGGATTATTTGCCCATTGTTTTCGTTTTTCTGGTTGCTGCTGAGTGCAACATATTATTTCTTCATTCACCCATATATTTTAAACAGTCTGGATTGGCTGGCACAGAACCTTGCTTTTTCCTTTATTATTGGATTTTTCTTCGGAATTTTTGTATTGGATTTGGTTTATTCGTTGCGACTGGTGCGGCGAATTCGATTGTTTGCAGCAGAACATCAGATTGTGGTACGATTGGAAGAACTCAAGGCGAACATTTTGGCAAGCAAAGAACGAAACGGCGAAAAGCGACGGTTTTTGTTTGCATTTCGCTCAGGAATCCCGTTGAAAGAACATCTGGAACGGTATTTAGATACACCGAGTGTAAAGCAGCGGTTGAAAGACTTGCGGGAACGGATGCAGAAGAAAGAAAAGTAAATATTATTTGCAGAGGATTCTTCTAAAAATCAACAAGACAAAAGAAAAACGGAAAGCAGAATGAAACTTGCTTTCCGTTTTTTCTTTGATCGGATTGTAAATTTAAGGGAGAATCTGTTTTTGTAAAAATGCCTGACTGATAGCAGCAGCATCTTTCCGGCTGCAAATGGAATACCAAGAACACGTTCCGCAGATATACGGAAAGATTTCTGTATGCAGAATCTGTTCTTGTACCTGTCGGCGAAAGGCGTTCCAGTCAAGCACGTCACCTTCTCGAAGTTCGCAGCTGTTCAGAACTGCTCGGTCATACCGTTCTACTTGTTCTGCCGAAGAACAGCAGTCGTGGCAGCAGTGCGGACAAGCTGCACAAATACAATCTGCTCCAACCGTCAACAAAATTTGTGGATTGTGCTGCTGAAAATGCAGCAGCGTTTTTGTCATATGTTCGGTGAAGTCGGCACTGTAACCATGTCCGCAAAAAAAGCTGGAACAAAGCCCATGATGGGGGCGGAGTTTATACGGCTGCATCTTTTTTTGTAGCAACGCCCTGATAAACGAACCGTTTTGGCAACCGCTTTGCAATGAGAATTGCCAGTGCAATCTTTACGCAGTCCGGCAGGATAAACGGGAATACACACCAGCCCAGAGCAGCCATCAGTCCAATGGATTCCACCTTGCTGGTATAAACTTGAATGAACCAAACTGTTCCGAATGTATAGCAGACAATCAAACCAAGAGCCATTGCTGCAATCATAACCGGCAATTTTGTTCCGAGGAAATGCGTAATCAGCCAATAGAGCAGACCGGAGAACAGGAAACCTAAGATATAGCCGCCAGTCGTTCCGAATAGAACCCCGATACCGCCGGAGAAACCTGCAAATACAGGAATACCGATTGCACCGAGAGCGATGTAAATCAAGATGGAAATTGTTCCGTTTTTGCCGCCCAGAATGGCAAGTGCACTGAACACGGCAAAGGTCTGCATGGTAAAGGGTACAGTCAGCGGAATTTGAATTTGCGAGCACACTGCAATGATTGCAGCGAACAGGGCAATCTGACAAAGACTGCGGATGGAAGATGATGACATAGAATCAAACCTCATTTCGTAAACTTTTTATTTTATTTTTGGTTTACGAACAGTATAGCACATTTTTTTTCTGCTGTCAAGAAAAAAATGTAAAATTTTTAGAACTATGATTGCAAACAACGAGCCGCAGGCAATTGAAAAGTTTTTCGGTGCAGCAGTTTTACAAAAATGCTGCCGAGGTGTGGGCGAGTAGCCCACGTTTGCGAAGCAAATTCAATTTTGCAGTCTGTTTTCCCTGCTGCAATTGCATTTTTTGAAACTTTCCAATTCAAACAAAGTTGAACAATGAGTATTAAGGTTATAAATTCGGACAAGGCAACGGGGCAATTGCAGCACGCTGGCAGGCAAAAGCAGGGGTGGAACCCCCTTTTGCCGGACGTTGAAAATCGTTTTACCTAAGAGTTATTTTTGCATTGTTTTATGCAAAATATTGTTCTTAGAAATACCACCTGAATCCGGTTCGGCAAGGCTGGGGCACATCCCCAGCTTGCCTTGGGAATCGCAATTGCCCCTGAAACCTTGTTCTATCATTATAGCCTTTTGATTTTTGAAGGCAATTGCGATTCTTTCGATTCTCTCTTAGATTTTTGTTGCAATTTATCATGCAGTTTGATTTGCTCCGCAAATGTGGGCTGCTCGCCCACACCTCGCCAACATTTTTGAAAAATTGTTGGATCAAAAAACTTTTATTTTGCCTGCGGCATCTGATACATAACACATTTTGAAAAACAGAAACAGAAAAAGCCCTGATTTCAACAGTTGAAAGTCTGTTGGAATCAGGGCAAAAAATGGAAAATAGTCGGTTAAGTCCCCTTCTGTTGAAACACATCCGAATAAAGCGAAATGGTTGTGGAAATGCCTGTCTGTGAACCGTTCCATACAATTGCAGAAATTCGGGCGTTTTCAATTTCATCTGTTACGCTCAGGCAGTCATTCAAATCGCAGGAAATCCAACCAGCCAGCGTAAAAAACTGCTGCATCCAGCCATTTTGAGAAGTTGCCGAGCGAAATTCCAACGCTTTTTGTGGATTGTACAAATAGGAGCGGTCGAATGCAATTTGTTTGTGCCGCAGCTGATAAACTGCAACTGCTTGCGGATTGGTCAGAGAGAATTTATCATAATTCCCATCGACATCCTGCATGTGGAAATGGCTAATCAGGCGGCTGTATCGGCGTTTTGTTCCATAAGAAAGCGTCTGTCCAGTCTGAATGTGCAGACTTTTCGCCTTTTCTGGCAGGTGTAAACAAACTTGGTTGGCAGTCCGAATATACGGATACCGTTCCAGCAGCTTATAGCATAGCGTCACAACGCCATCCCAGACAGGAATATGCTCATTGAAATAGACATAGTTGGTGGAATCGCTGTTGGATTCCCATGTAATTTCTGGTGGAAATTGATAATAGCCGGACAATAGACTGTTGATAGAGAGATTCGGATAAAGTCCGGGTGCAAGTTCGTTGTGTAAGAGCAGTTTGGTAAATCCGTAGGATAACAGTGAAATCGTTGTAACAGATGTATTCGTCTGTACCGTGAGGGTTTCAACTGTTCCTTCATGAACAACCTGACTGCCATTCTGTACGATGACTTTGCAAATCGTCCCGAACTTTTTCAAACCATCTGTCTGAAATTGTGCGGAAAAGGTTGTATAGGGGGTGTAAACCTCTTTTTTCAGCTGAAACTGTAAGATTTTTGAGAATACATAGGAAGCCCCGCTGGTATTAGAAAGCGTAATGGTCAATGCCATAGAAACACACTCCTTTCTGATATTTGATATTGGTTGCTGGGAACGAGCCGCAGGCAACTAAAAAGTTTTTCGGTGCAGCAGTTTTTTAAAAATGCTGCCGAGGTGTGGGCGAGCAGCCCACATTTGCGGAGCAAATTTGTTTTTGAGATTTGGCTTTCCTGCTGCAATTGCATTTTTTGAAACCATCCAATTCAAATAAAGTTAAATGATGAGAATCAAGGTTACAAATTCAGACAAGGCAACGGGGCGATTGCAGCATGCTGGTAGGCAAAAGCAGGGGTGGAACCCCCTTTTGCCGGACGGGAAAGACCGTTTTCTCTAAGAAGAACAAGCTATTTGTGTATGACTTGACCAGCTGGGGATGTACCCCAGTTTTGCCGAATCATACGCAGTTCGTTTCCCCAAGCCTCATGTTTTATAGCAACCATTGCCCCAAATAAGCAATTATTCTACCTTTTCCTCCACCGCTTCCAGCTGACTTACCAAGCAATCCAGCTGGCAGGCGACTGTCCCCGAGTGCCCATCCTCCTGAATCCGATACTGGGACAGTCGACACATCCGATACCGCACGCCATCCAATACCGCTGTAAACGTGGTTTGTTCCTGCAACGTCGTTTCCAGAGTCAGCAGCAATTCTGAGGGCGGATCTGTTCGCAGAAATCGACCTTCCATGTGTAGCACTCTGGAGCGAATTGCCTGATTGGTAAAGACCGACATTCCAGCAATGGTGGTTTGTTCTGCAAATTTCCGGATACCCGTGAGTTGATATTGCTCTACATAAAAAATATGCGAACCGATTGAAACCGGAAACGTTCGTTTTTCTTGAACGGTGCAAGTATATGCCATCAAACATCCTCCTTTATAGCAGTCTGTTTCATTTCAGACTGAAAATACCCAAATAGCTGACAGGTTGCCGTGATAGTCTGCCGATTGAGTAGGCGGTCTGTTTTGGGTGCAGAGAGTTGAACCGTTTGCAGATTCTGCTGTTGCATGAGGACTGGTAAAATCTCTGCCGTGAACGTTCCAGACAATTCCGCAGCATGCGTTTCGATCGGCATCAGCAGCGTAACTGTAACCGTTGCAGAAAAGGGAACAGTTTCCTGTTCGCTGCGAAAAACAGGTGCTTCTGTTTGACAAGCCTGTAGATTCAGCACAACGAATGGAGTGGCTTTCTGAGCAGCTGGCGTGTGATCATATGCCAGATAAACCGGCATCGGCAGTGCCTGTAGCTGGTTCTGTAGATGGTTTAGAATTTGCAGCATCTTCTTCGCTTTGCTCCTCTCTGTTGAGATGGGTTCGTTGAAAATAAAACTGTCGGTCAAGCAGCATCGGACTGCACATCTGCTGGTACTGTTCCCGCAGCTTTCGGGCAGCTGTAACCTGCTGACTGTGGTCGGCTTGCTGTGGAGTTGTTCCGGCATAGGTGCAGGCAGTCTGCTCTTTGGTTGCCAGTAAAATTTGATAGGATTCATTGGCAATTGCCGCTGCTAGCAATTGCAGCGGCTGTAAAGTTGGGTCTACATTGGGCTTTAAAGCATCCGTGACAGTGGTCACCGCTGTGGAAATGAGTGCCTCATAGGGCTGTACATCTTCCAGCTGCGTCAACATCTGAAAAAAGCATCGAACCTGTTCCAATTTCATTCGTTCCCACCCCCGTTATTTCATTTGAAACTGCTGTAAGCTGGCAGCAGCTTTTGCTTTTTCTTCTGCTGGCTGTAACTGCGAATTGCCTGTGGAACGCACTTCGTTTCGCAGCTGCTGCCGCAAATCCAGCAGTTCTGGAAATGTCATCCGTTCTGCTGCCTGTAATAGGCTTTTCTGCAATGGCTGTCCGCTGAGATAACAGAGCGTTACCAACTCTTTGTGAAGATCTTCTTCCGCAGCGGAAAGCTGAGCCTGTTGGCTCTGTAACTGCTTTTGGAGAACGGTAATCCGGTCGTGGTCGGCAGAACCGCCATACTGTTTTGTTACACCTGCATTTCGCTGAGCCGGAACAGCAACAAAACTCCATTCATAGGCATCCGTAATATCAGATAAAATTGTGTGGCAGAGCATACCCTGATAAAGTTCTCCCTGTACATGGGGGCAGCCTGTCAATCGGCGGTCTTTTCCGCAGATGGAGCAGGTGTGTGAACGGGCACTGCAAGAAATGCTGACTTCTTTTTTGATGCCAGCATCAATTTCTCGAATGAAATCTGCATTTCCAGCAGTTCGTACCATATACGCATTTGCTTTCAGACAGGTATAGGGAACGCCTGTGCTGGTCAGCTGTTCCGGATGTGTTTCCAGACGGGTGGAAAAAATTCGGGCAGTCTGGTTTTTTCCAGATGGGTCGTGGTCAAAGATGCCCGTTTTTCCGACAAACAGTGTTTTTAGTGTTTCCAAAGCGGAATCTGAAAACCGTTCAAAATCTCGGTCAACTTCATTGTCACAGAGCAGAACGTCCAGCAAATAGACTTCATCCAAAGTATGGGTTCTGCGAGTGAACTGGTTCAGTTCCTGTAACAAAGCATCCTGATTCTGTTGTGTAAAATCCATACAAACAACCTCCTAAAAAGTTTTGGTTTCATACCAAGCCGCAGGCAAATGAAAAGTTTTTTGATCCAACAATTTTTCAAAAATGTTGGCGAGGTGTGGGCGAGTAGCCCACATTTGCGAAGCAAATTTTATTGGTATCCAATTTGCAATTTGTTTTCCCTGTTGCAATCGCACATTTTTAAACTTTCCCGTTCGAATTTGGAAAATCAGGGAGAAACAAAGGCAAAAATTCAAGCAAGGCAACGGGGCGATTGCAGCACGCTGGCAGGCAAAAGCAGGGGTAGAACCCCCTTTTGCCGGACGGTTCAGACCGCTTTCCCGAAGAGCATTTTCTCATTGCTTTCTATATTGCCTTAAAAACATTCTCCATGAAAAATACCCACCCACCCAACCCATACAGTAAAAGAATTAAACCGTCATCTTATGAACCGCATTTTTGGTCAGAACGCGGAAACCGCACTGGAGCGAAACCGAGATGGCTTCCAGCTGATTTTCAATCAGACGATCTGTTTCCAGAATCAAGTTCGAGCCAGTCACCATTTCAAGGGCGAAATTCTTGTCTACGCCCAAAATGACAGTGTCGCTCATCTGCGGAACTTTGCACAGAATCGTGCCGAATGGCAGCCGAACCTGTCCCTGTTCCACCGGTACAACATCTTCCATTTCGCTCATGGCGAAGATGGCAGCGGCATTCTTCGGGGAAACCAGCAGCAGATTCATGTCATAAGTACTGAATTTTCCATAGAGGGTGGCGAGGTCGCTGTAAGCCAACGCACTGCCAGCCTTTGCAGTGGTAGAACCAACAGTAGTGGTCAGCGTTGTGATTGCCTGCTGCATCAAAGCCTGTCCCAGCTGCATACCGACACTCTTCAGGAGCACAGCAAACACATCCAACCGCTGCCGACGAACGGCTTCATAAGAAGCCTTTACCAGTCTGCCGTACTTGTTCAAAGTCAGGGCAGTGGTTGCCTCCAAAATGGTGGAGCTGGTCATTGCTGCCCCCTGTGCAACTGTTCCGTATGCATCGGTTTCCGTGATGGTGCAGCCCAGATACTGACTGCTGTCCGTGTGGGTTTCCACAGCGGTCAGATCCGACAGCATAGAAGCATCAATGCCCTGCTGTACAGCACGGCGAACAAATTCCGGGAACAGCACTGCACTTTCCGTACTGGTGAAGAACTTTTCCACCCGGTCGCACTGTGCACCGCTGATGCGGATATCGAACCGCTTCAGCTGCCGTTCATAGGCATCCAGTCCAGCGAGTGGAGTGTCTGCATACTGTGCAGACGGGTCGAGTGCTTCCAGAGCCTGTACAAAGCTCTTGTTGGTCAGATGATACAAACCCTTTTCCAATTTCAAATTCTGATACATAAAACAATCTCCTTTTTTGATTTAATTTTTTTGCAGGTTCTGTTCAATCTGCATGGCTTGTGCCGTATGCAAACGAGCGAGAGCCTGTTCGGTTTCATCCTGTAAGTTGATGGTATCCCATTCCACGGAAATCTCTGCCGTAGAGCCGATGGTACGCAGAAAAGCGGTGCAAATCTGCTGAATAACGGGAGTCAATAGCCGGCGGTAATATTCCAGTTCGGAAGTCAAAATATCTGCCTGCTGCGTACTCATTCGTTCTGTGGAGGACCAGTTCAGCCCGAGCAGAAACGGCGGAATCGAAAGCTTGGAAACAATCTGTTCCAACAGCTGCCGAACGGGAATTTCCGTGTCCAGCAGGGGATTTTCTGCCCCAATGACTTTGATGTCCACATCACCAGCACAGATAAAATCTCGAACTTCACCGCTGGAACTGTCCCGCATGCCGGCAGCCCATTCTTTTGCGATGGCTTTCACCCGTTCGGTAGTATATGCCCGTTCTGTTGGGTCATTCGAGGGGTGATAGGTGACTGCATAGCGGATATTGCCGATGCGGTCATAATTCTGCCCGATGCATTCATAAATGCGGAGCAGGATGCTGCAAAGAGCCGGAATGCCATGTAGAACAGAAACGCCATAAATCTGCCCAGCCGGCGGATGCAACGCACAGAACAGCAGCCGTTCCGGATGGGGCAGCGGTCGTTCTTCGGGCGAGCCGTCTGTCATTCGCAGAAAGAAGGCTCTGCCGGATTTTCCGGGCTTGAGGCAGACCAGATCGGGTTCTGCACAGTGCAGCCCAGTGATGCATCTGCGGCGGCTGTCAACGAGCAACTCTCCGAGGGCATTGCCGCAGGTGAGCAGGCTGTCGAGAAAGCGGTCGGTAAAACTCTGTAAGCCCTGACTGCTGAAATCGCAGGGAATCTGTTGAACAAACGCATCCAACTGCTTTTGAACAGACGGGTCAGAAGCAATGACAGAGTAGCTGCCTGTTAGCCGAATGATTTTGCTCAGAGCAGCGTCAATAATCGGAACAGCATAGCGAAGCTGCCGATAGAGTTGCTGTGCAGTTTCGTCCTGTCGGAGCAGGGAGAAATCCCGATGCTGTTGCCGTTCCGCAGAGATAAGAACAGAGGGAGCAGCGGCAGGTTTTTTTCGATGAAAAAGTGACAGGGGAAACACCTCCTTTTTGAACTAAAAAGTTTTTCGGTGCAGCAGTTTTTCAAAAATGCTGCCGAGGTGTGGGCGAGTAGCCCACATTTGCGAAGCAAATTACATTTTGCAGTTTGGTTTTCCTAAGAGTAGTATTTTGCAAATGTCACGCTAACGGAGAATCTCGCTGAAACTGCATCCATGCCTCACCTCCTTCCAATGGCAGCCGTAAAGAAATCATCTTCTGCTTTTCGGCGAAGTACCGTGGAAACGAAATACCGGACATCGTCCATCGCATGGTCAAACTCTTTTTTCGGAGCGTCCCCATGCCGAGCATCTTCCCAGCAATACATTCCGAATTCTCGCAGTGTGTCGGTACAGGCAGCAGAAAAACGAATTCGTTCCTGCTGCAAAGCTGTGCTGACTCGCTGAATCCCAGCTAAAACGTCATTGTCTGCCCGAATCACTCGAAATCGTCCGTGTTGGGCAATGCACGCAATCATGCTGGCAGCGGACGGGTCAATGATAACGGCTTCAATGGTTCGATTTCCAGCAAGGGCTTCCAATGCTGTATAATGGGCTTCATCCGTACGGGAACAGCCTTCTTTTCGGGCATCGTAATAATATTCCTGCAAACGATACCAGACTTGGTCTGTTTTGCAGTAGCCCCAAAGCCCGAAAGAGGAGGGGTTGACCGTTCCATAATCGCACGAAATATAGAACTGTTCGCATTCTGGTGTGTTTGCAACCACATGACGTTCTTTGGAGAACATTGGATAGACTACACCGCTGGAAACCGTCCATTTTCCCAACACAAAGCGGTCGTAAAAAATACCGCTGTAAAGCCGTTCGTATCGTTGCCGAACCCGTTCGCTCAGTCCCGGATTGTCTGCCATGGTGAAGTGCAGATACAACGCCCGTTTCTGTGCTGCCTTTTGAATCCATTCCCGATAAAACCAATGGTAAGGATGGTCGGGATTACAGTTAAACCACATCTTTGCAGCATGTAAGCTGCACCGTGCCAACGCCTGTTCCACAAAGGTTCTTGGCATCAGTGCGACTTCATCCAAAAAAACACCGCCTAGGGTGATTCCCTGAATCAGGGCGGCACTGCTTTCATCTTTTCCGCCGAACAGATAAAACCGATTGCTGCGGTTGCCGAGAGCAATTTCCACATAGTTGCGGCTGCTCTTTTCTGTGCAGGAAAATCCGAGTGTTTGCAGGGTCTGCAATAGTGGTGTCACCACATTTCGCCGTAAGGCAGTAATGGTTTTTCCGCAGAGAGCAAAGGAAGTGCCTTGAAAGCAAGTTGTTGCCCAGCAGACAAATCCCAGCGACATACAGACAGTTTTCCCACTTCGGACAGCTCCATCACAGATAATCGCATCATAATCCTGATACTGTGGCAATGCCCACCAGCGTAAAGCCAGTTTTTGTTTGGGAGAAAACGGTTTAAACGCTGTCTGCATGGGCAGTTCCTCCCGTCAAGGCGGTGAGCAGGGCATCTGCTTGAGATTGGGTTTCTGTCCGGCTGGCATAGGTCAGCATCTGTTCCATTGCCTTTTGTCGGTCACAGAGTTTGATTTCGACACCGCCGTTTTTATCCCGCTTGATTTCAGTGACATTGAACAAGTCCAGCTTGGCGAGTTCTTCCGGAGAGAGGTTATCTGCGGAGAAAATCAGCTTTGCAGCATCGTTGCAGCTGCCGAATGCCAGTCGTTCAAGTCCTGCTAAGACCTGCGGAATGGGACTGCGGAGGGAAAGGGATTTCAGCACACTTTGAATCAGTTCCCGACAGTCCGCCCGCTGTAACAGCAGGACACCTCGTTCCAATGCTTCTTCTTGTGGGTAGCCGGCGTGCAGGGCTGCTTCTTGGACATTACAAAGCATTGCATACCAGATACAGAAGCAGCGTTCCTGCGGTCGAATCGTTCGTTTTGCCATAATACATCATCACTCCTTTTTTGCTTTGGAGAGGGCTTGAATGGATTCAGAGGAAAAAGCCCTTTCACTATACAGCGATTTTCGGGAAAAACTTGTACGCAAACGTACAAGTTGCAACATGGTTTTACAATTTGTACATATTTTTTGTGAGAATCACAAAAACAAGACCTCGATTTTTGTGCAGAATAACACTATTTTACGAGATACATTTTTATAAAAAATATTTTAATAATCGTTGTGGAAAACGAGCCGCAGGCAACCAAAAAGTTTTTCGGTGCAGCAGTTTTTCAAAAATGCTGCCGAGGTGTGGGCGAGTAGCCCACGTTTGCGAAGCAAATTATATTTGCAGCATGCTGGCAGGCAAAAGCAGGGGTGGAACCCCCTTTTGCCGGACGCTGAAAATCGTTTTCTCTAAGAGAAATCATGCAATGCATCTTCTGAAGTCAAAGCAATAAACAAATATCTTATAATCATTCCAGTGAGCAGTCCCAACAAAATACACCGCACAGCATTGTCGCAACGCATAAAATATGCTATAATAGAACCAGCCTTTTTTCACACAAAGAATGAAGGAAACAACGAAACAGATAGGATTTGAATCAATATGAATCAATATACCGTCATTGGCATTCTCGCCCATGTAGATGCCGGAAAAACAACGCTTTCGGAGGCATTGCTGTTTCAAGCTGGCGTCATCCGAAAACAGGGCAGAGTCGACCATAAAGATGCCTTTCTGGATACCAACCCACTGGAACGGGAGCGAGGGATTACCATCTTTTCCAAGCAAGCCATTCTGCCCCTGCCGGAAAAGACCATCACCTTGCTGGACACGCCGGGGCATGTCGATTTTTCTGCCGAAACAGAACGAACCTTGCAGGTATTAGATGCTGCCATTTTGGTTATCAGCGGTCTGGACGGCGTGCAGAGCCACACCGAAACGCTCTGGCAACTGTTGCAGCAGTATCACATTCCGACCTTTTTATTTCTCAATAAAATGGACTTGTCCCCCTATTCCGAAGAAGAACTGCTCATACAGTTACAGGAAAAATTATCGCCGCACTGCCTTTCTTTCACACAGAAAGATGCAGCCTTTTATGAATCCGCTGCTCTTGCAGAGGAAGCCTGTTTGCAACAGTATCTGGAAACAGAGCAGATTTCGGATGACCTGCTTCGCACTGCCATTGCAAACCGCACCTTGTTCCCCTGTTGGTTTGGCTCTGCTCTGAAACAGCAGGGTATTGCAGACTTTTTAAATCTGCTGGACAAATACGCTCCAACTGTTTCGGAGCAATCTGCATTTGGTGCAAAAGTGTATAAGATTACAGAAGATGAATCCGGCAACCGCCTGACCCATCTAAAAATCACTGGCGGAACGCTGCACGTTCGGGATAAATTGCCGAGTGGCGAAAAAATCACGCAAATTCGTCTTTATAATGGTGTAAAGTTTCAAACTGTTGATGCTGTCACCAGCGGTATGGTGTGTGCGATTACTGGATTGTCGAAAACTTATGCTGGTCAAGGACTGGGAAAAGAACACGATACCGCACCGCCGACCCTTGCCCCCGTGTTGTCCTATCGGGTGCAGATACCACCATCGTTAGATGTTCATAAGGTGCTGGAAAATATGCGGAAACTGGAACAGGAAGACCCGCAGCTGCAAGTGCGATGGAACGAGCAGTTGCAAGAAATATCCGTTCGCCTGATGGGAGAAATTCAACTTGCTGTCTTGCAACGATTGATGTTAGAGCGGTTTTCCATGCCGATTTCTTTTGATAGCGGAAGTATTGCCTATCGGGAAACCATTCAGAAACCAGTAGAAGGTGTTGGACACTACGAGCCGCTCCGGCATTATGCAGAGGTGCATCTATTATTAGAGCCATTGCCAACGGGCAGCGGTTTGCAGTTTGCAGCAGCTTGCAGAGAAGATGATTTAGATCGCAACTGGCAACGGCTTGTTCTGACACATTTACAGGAAAAAACACACGGCGGTGTGCTGATGAATGCTCCGATTACCGATATGAAAATCACATTGATTGCTGGAAAAGCACACGTCAAGCATACCGAGGGCGGTGACTTTCGGCAGGCAACCTATCGTGCTCTCCGACAGGGATTACTTTCTACAGAAAGTGTCTTATTAGAGCCATGGTATCAGTTCCGCTTGACGATTCCGACGGAATGTGTCGGCAGAGCAATTGCAGATTTACAGCATATGTCTGCGACTTTTTCCGCTCCGGAGCAGGCAACGCCAACGACACAGGTCTTGCATGGAACAGCCCCTGTTTCCGAACTGCGAACCTATTCTGAAACGGTTGTCGCCTATACCAAGGGAAAAGGGCGGTTGTTCTGTCAGATGAAAGGATATTTCCCCTGCCACAATACAGAAGAAGTGCTGGAACAGGTTTCTTATGACGGAGCGAACGATCCGGAAAACTCTGGAGATTCCATTTTCTGTTCCCACGGAGCAGGGGTATTGGTCAAGTGGGATGATGTGCCGAAGCATATGCATTTGCCCTATGCCTATGTGTCAGAACAGAAAGCAGAATTGACACCGCCAGTACAGCTTGCCCGACAGGCGGAGCGATACCGCAGCCGTTTAGAAGAAGACAAAGAATTGCTGGGCTGGTTTGAGCGAACTTACGGAAAAATTCAGAGAGATCCTCGCCAAGCACTGGACAGGCTGCCGGATGATGTGACGGAAGCTGCAAAAACTGCTCCTTTGCAGCCACTAAAAACCGGAGATGTCTATTTGTTGGTAGATGGTTATAATGTCATTCATGCATGGGATTCCTTGAAACAGTATCTGCCCGACCATCTGGAACTAGCACGAAAACAATTAAGTGATTGGCTCTGTAATTATCAGGGTTTTCGGCAGTGTCAAGTAATTTTGGTTTTTGATGCATATCAGGTAAAGGGCGGACGGGAACATGTGGAGCAATATCATAACATTTATATTGTCTATACCAAGGAAGCAGAAACCGCAGATGCCTATATTGAGCGGACAACCTATGATTTGGCGAAAGAACGGCGGGTGCGGGTTGTAACTTCTGATGGATTGGAGCAGCGAATTATTTTAGGAAATGGAGCATGTCGGGTATCTGCCGCAGAATTTGAGAAAGAGTTGAAAGAAGTAGAGCAGGCAATACAGTCGTACTTACAAAGCGGACATCACCCCAGCAATCATATCACCATAAAATAAATGATATTACGCATTAAAAAACGAGCCACAGGCAACCAAAAGTTTTTTGGTGCAGCAATTTTACAAAAATGCTGCCGAGGTGTGGGCGAGCAGCCCACGTTTGCGAAGCAAATGAAATTGTATAATGAGATGAAACGAAAATCTAGGAGAGAACCGCAAATCGCAATTGCCTTAAAAATAGAGAGGTTGTAATGAGAGATAAGGTTTCAGGGGCAATTGCGATTCCCAGGCAAGCTGGGGATATGCCACAGCCTTGCCGAACCGGATTCGAGAGGTTTTTCTAAGAGCATCGTTTCAAAAAACGAGCCGCAGGCAACTAAAAGTTTTTCGGTGCAGCAGTTTTTCAAAAATGCTGCCGAGGTGTGGGCGAGCAGCCCACGTTTGCGAAGCAAATGAAACTGTACAATGAGATGAAACGAAAATCTAGGAGAGAACCGCAAATCGCAATTGCCTTAAAAATAGAGAGGTTGTAATGAGAGATAAGGTTTCAGGGGCAATTGCGATTCCCAGGCAAGCTGGGGATATGCCCCAGCCTTGCCGACCCGTACGCAATTGGTTTTTCTAAGAACATCGTTTCAAAAAAACGAGCCGCAGGCAACTAAAAGTTTTTCGGTGCAGCAGTTTTTCAAAAATGCTGCCGAGGTGTGGGCGAGCAGCCCACATTTGCGAAGCAAATGAAATTGTATAATGAGATGGAACAAAAATCTAGGAGAGAACCGCAAAGAATCGCAATTGCCTTAAAAATTGAGAGGTTGTAATGAGAATACAAGGTTTCAGGGGCAATTGCGATTCCCAGGCAAGCTGGGGATATGCCCCAGCCTTGCCGAACCGGATTCAGGAGGTTTTTCTAAGAGTATCGTTTCAAAAAACGAGCCGCAGGCAAATAAAAAGTTTTTTGGTGTAGCAATTTTACAAAAATGCTGCCGAGGTGTGGGCGAGCAGCCCACGTTTGCGAAGCAAATGAAACTGTACAATGAGATGAAACGAAAATCTAGGAGAGAACCGCAAATCGCAATTGCCTTAAAAATCGAGAGGTTGTAATGAGAGATAAGGTTTCAGGGGCAATTGCGATTCCCAGGCAAGCTGGGGATGTGCCCCAGCCTTGCCGAACCGGATTCGGGAGGTTTCCCTAAGAGCAGCATTTCGGTATAAACCGCTCCCCTCACAAAACATACCTTCATTCTCTGAAAGCACCTTGCAATCTGATAGGTTTTGTGGTATAATAAAACAATTATACAGAAACGATTGTACCGAGAATCGGAAAGGAGGAAACCCACTTGAAAATTTCAACCAAAGGTCGCTATGCACTGCGGATGATGCTGGATCTTGCCATCCATCAAAACGAGGGATTTGTTTCGCTGAAAGACATTGCAGACCGGCAGGGCATTTCCAAGAAATATCTGGAACAGATTGTCCCACTTTTAAACCGTACGGGCATGCTGCGAACGAATCGAGGCTATCAGGGCGGCTATCGGCTTGCAAAATCACCGGATGCCTATACAGTCGGGGAGATTTTACGCCTGACAGAAGGCGACCTTGCCCCTGTTGCCTGTCTACAGGGAGATACCGTCAACTGTGAACGTGCCGACCATTGTATCACGCTGCCTGTCTGGAAAGGGCTGTATCATGTCATCAACGACTATCTCGACCATATCACCTTGCAGGATGTTTTGAACCAAGCACCAGAACAGGGCGGCGTGTTCTGTATTTAACCATTCATTTACCGAAAACCAAGAAAAACCGGCATTTTTTTCAAGAATGCCGGTTTTTGTTTGATGAAAAGCAGAAAAAGAATCTGATGTACCTGTATGATTGCCCGAAATCGTGGGATGCTAATGCCATCTTGACGGAAAAAACAGGGATTGTATGGGGCAGCATGGGCACAAAACTATTAAACTTGTATAATAATTTGTTAAAAATAGAAGTGTTATTGTGCAGTCCTACAAATTTTTCAAAACCGCTTGACAATTTACTGGAATCGTGATAAATTTATATTAGCACTCAGAGAGAATGAGTGCTAACACTTAAAAACAAAAGCTGCCAGCGAAGCAGAGAGAAAGGAGCGATCAGATTGGATGCCAGAAAGAAAAACGTGCTGCTTGCAGTGGTAGAAGCGTATATTCAAACAGGCGAGCCGGTCGGGTCGAAAATGATTTCTCAGCTGCCGCAAATTCATGTATCCGCCGCAACCGTGCGGAATGATATGGCGGTGTTGGAGGAGCTGGGCTATTTGGAACAGCCGCATACCTCCGCCGGCAGAGTCCCCACATACAGCGGATATCGGTTTTATATTGATGAGGTAGTAGAACAAGGTTCGCTGTCGGATGCCGAACGGAAGCGTTTGGATGCGATGCTGGGGGATGAATCCCAGCTGACCGAAGATCTGCTGATTCAGAGTGCCACCACTGCACTTTCAGAAGTAACGAAATGTGCCACTGTGGTTTCTGATTTTGCACCGAAATATTCTGTCATTTCCAAGGTGGAAGTTATTCCGACCGGAAAACGGCTCTATGTCGTCCTGCTGATTACTTCAAACGGTACGATTAAAAATAAAGCTTGCCGATTGGAATTCGACTTGACCGAAGAAAATATGCAGTTCTTCCGGAACTTCATGGAAGAAAACTTGCAGGGCGTTTCCATTTCGGATTTATCCGAAGAACGCATGGAACAAATGATTACCGCCGTGAGTGCTTATATGATGGCATTGTCACCGCTGGTGCAAGGCGTTTGTGAGATGTCCCGGGATTTGCAGAAGAATAAGGTTTATGTCAGCGGAGAACAAAACTTGCTCTCCTGTCAGGATTTAAACCAAGCAGAAGTGGTGCAGTTTATTTCCCACAAAAATGAATTGCGTGGGCTGCTGGATGATTCGTTCAAAGGCGTTAAAGTGGTCTTTGGCGAAGAGGGTGACCGATTCGTCATCGGCAATTCCAGCATGATTGTTTCGAAGTACCAAAAGGGAGAACAAGCGGTCGGGTCGCTGGGCATCATTGGGCCAATGCGACTGGATTATGCGAAGATTATTCCTTATATTGAATATTTTACCGAAAAGCTTTCGCATCTGATTTCCGAAGAGGATGACGAAGCGGACAACGAATAGGAGGGACGCTAAATGGAACCGAATACGGAAAAGAATCAACAGGCGGAAGCACAAGAAACCGCACAGGAAACCGCAAAAACGGCAGAAGCAACAGCAGCAGAAGAAACGACCGCAACAGAATCTGCTGAACAGCCGGAAACCGCAGCAGCGGAAGCGGAATCTACAACGGAAGAAGATCAGCATATGAAGAAGAAGGAGCTGAAAGCAGCACTGGAAAAAGCCGAAGCAGCGTTGGCAGATCACAAGGATCAGCACTTGCGGCTGATGGCAGAATACCAGAACTACCGAAATCGTACAACCGAAGAAAAGAAAAAGATTTACGGCGATGCGAAAGCAGATTGCATCAAGTCCCTGCTGACCGTCGTTGATACATTTGAACGTGCCATGGATGCAGCGTGCAGCGATGAAACCTATAAGAAGGGCATTGAAATGACGTTCAGCCAGCTGCAAAAGGCACTGGAACAGATGGGTGTCAAGGAAATTGCAGAAGTTGGCGTTGAATTTGACCCGAATCTGCACAACGCCATCAAGCAGATGGATGACACCGATTTTGAAGAAAACAAGGTTTGCCAGATTTACCAGAAGGGTTACCTGCTGGGAGATCGGCTGATTCGTCCGGCAATGGTTGCAGTTTCTGTATAGAAACCAGCTGCCGTGTGCAAAGCGGCAGAATCCACTACCGAGCAGCCGGAAGCAACGTCTTCCGGACAACACGCTGAATAAGCGTTTTTGATAAAGGTTCGCTGCGAAAGCAGTAAAAAACCATCATTTTAATTTGTAATGTTACTTCGTTCAGCAACCTGAACGAATGAGGAAAGGAAGATTTTATTATGGGAAAGATTATTGGTATTGACTTGGGTACAACAAACTCTTGTGTTGCTGTTATGGAAGGCGGTAACGCAGTCGTAATCCCGAACGCAGAAGGTGCAAGAACCACTCCATCTGTTGTTGGTTTCACCAAGAACGGCGAACGTCTGGTTGGTCAGGTTGCAAAGCGGCAGGCAGTTGCCAATCCGGAACGCACCATTTCCTCCATCAAGCGTCACATGGGTTCTGATTACAAGGTAGAAATTGATGGCAAGAAGTACACTCCGCAGGAAATCTCCGCAATGATTCTGCAAAAGCTGAAGGCAGATGCAGAAGCTTATCTGGGTGCTCCGGTAACAGAAGCCGTTATCACCGTTCCGGCATACTTCACCGATGCACAGCGTCAGGCAACCAAGGATGCAGGACAGATTGCAGGCTTGACCGTAAAGAGAATCATCAACGAACCGACCGCAGCAGCACTTTCTTATGGAATTGATAAGGAAGACGACCAGAAGGTTATGGTTTACGACCTCGGCGGTGGTACGTTCGATGTATCCATCATTGAAATGGGTGACGGTGTTCAGCAGGTACTGGCTACCGCTGGTAACAACCACCTCGGCGGTGATGACTTCGACCAGAGAATTATTGACTGGATCGTTTCTGAATTTAAGAAGACAGAAGGCATTGACCTTTCTACCGATAAGATGGTTATGCAGCGTTTGAAGGAAGCCGCAGAAAAGGCAAAGATTGAATTGTCTGCAACGACTTCTTCCAACATCAACCTGCCGTTCATCACCGCAGATGCAACTGGCCCGAAGCATTTGGATATGACTTTGACCGTTGCAAAGTTCAACGAACTGACCAAGGATTTGGTTGAAGCAACCATGGGTCCGGTAAAGCAGGCATTGTCTGACAGTGGTCTGAGCAGTTCTGAACTGAACAAAGTTCTGATGGTTGGTGGTTCTTCCAGAATCCCGGCTGTACAGGAAGCTGTTCGCCGGATGCTGGGCAAAGAACCGTTCAAGGGCATTAATCCGGATGAATGCGTTGCATTGGGTGCAGCATATCAGGGCGGTGTCCTCGGCGGCGATGTCAAGGACGGTCTGCTGCTGTTGGATGTAACGCCGTTGTCTTTGGGTCTGGAAACCATGGGCGGTGTTTGCACCAAGATTATTGAAAGAAATACCACGATCCCGACCAAGAAGAGCCAGATTTTCTCCACTGCTGCTGATAACCAGACAGCTGTAGACATCAACGTTCTGCAGGGCGAACGGGAATTTGCAAAGGATAACAAGCAGCTGGGTACATTCCGTCTGGATGGTATCGCACCGGCTCGGCGTGGTGTTCCGCAGATCGAAGTTACTTTTGATATTGACGCAAACGGTATCGTACACGTTTCCGCAAAGGATCTGGGTACCGGCAAGGAACAGAACATCACCATTACTTCTTCTACCAACATGTCCAAGGAAGACATCGACAAGGCTGTTAAGGAAGCAGAAGCTTATGCAGAAGAAGACAAGAAGCGGAAGGACGAAGTTGACACCAAGAACAACGCTGAAAACATGGTAATGCAGTGCGAAAGCACATTGGAAGAACTGGGCGACAAAGTTCCGGCTTCTGAAAAGTCTGACGTAGAGAGCAAGTGCAATGATCTGAAGGAAGCTCTGAATGGAACAGATACTGCTCTGATTAAACAGAAGAGTGAAGATCTCCAGAAGGCTCTGTATGACCTGTCCTCCAAGCTGTATCAGCAGGCAGGTGCTGCACAGGGCAATCCGGATATGGGCGGTGCAGCAACTGGCGAAGCAGACAACAGCGGCAAAAACAATGGCGGCGATGATGATGTCATTGACGCAGATTATAAGGAAGTTTAATTTCACAGAAACGTGAAAAAACGAACGGCATACGGGACGGATACACAGCATTCGTCCCGCATGTTGTGTTTTTGGTGAAATTTAGAAATTGCAGATTTTAAATAGCAGATATATTTGAACTGGAGTATCAAGAATAGAATGGAAGGAGCTGGGGACGATGGCAGAAGAAAAACGGGATTATTACGAAGTGCTGGGATTGCAGAAGGGTGCTTCAGAAGAGGAAATCAAAAAAGCCTTTAAGACCATGGCGAGAAAATACCATCCGGATCTTCACCCAGGGGATAAAGAAGCAGAGGCAAAGTTTAAGGAAGTCAACGAAGCGTATGGTGTTTTGTCAGATGCAGACAAACGGGCAAGATATGACCAGTTTGGGCATGCTGGTGTAGACCCGAACTTTGCCGGAGCTGGCGGCGGAGCAGGCGATTTCGGCGGCTTTGGCGACATGGGCGATATTTTCGAGAGCATTTTCGGTGGATTCGGCGGCTTTGGCGGCGGCGGTGGAAGAAGTGCCGCAGCAAATGCAAACGCACCAAGACGGGGTGGCGATATTCACAGCAATGTTCGGATTAGCTTTATGGAAGCTTGTCAGGGCGTAAAGAAAACCATCAGCTTTGCACATATGGATGCTTGTCCACAGTGTCACGGAACAGGTGCAGACAGCAACACAAAAAAGCAGGTTTGTCCGGAATGCAATGGCCGAGGCAGTGTCAAGACCAACCAGCGGACACCATTTGGTGTCATTTCGAGCACCCGTGTATGTAGCCGTTGCGGCGGACGGGGTGAAATCGTTACCAACCCGTGCAGCAAGTGTAAAGGCAGCGGACGGATTCGTTCGACTGCAAATCTGGAATTGAACATTCCGGCAGGCATCAATGATGGTGAAACCATCCGTATTAGCGGCAAGGGCGATGCTGGCTTGAACGGTGGTTCTGCTGGTGATGTTTATGTAACAGTAGAAATGATGTCCCATCCGTTGTTTGAACGGGAGGGCAGCGATATTTATTGTGACATTCCGATTACCTATGCACAGGCAGTTTTAGGTGCAGAAATCACCGTGCCGACCATTGACGGAGATGTAAAGTATACCATTCCGGAAGGTACACAGAGCGGAACAAAATTCCGTCTGCGTGGTAAGGGTGTCAAGCTGCTGCGGCGGGATGCCCGTGGTGACCAGTATGTAACCGTAAATGTAGAAGTGCCGAAGAAACTTTCGAAGAAGCAGAAAGAATTGCTGCAAGATTTCGATAATTCTTTGGATGAAAAGAACCACAGCAAACGGGAAAACTTTTTTGACAAACTGAAACAGTTGCGTCGGAAATGAAGGAATCCGTTTTCGTGGAAGAAGAAACCGAAAACTTGAATGCAGAATTAATATAAAACCGCCTGTTCAACCGAGATGAGTTGAGCAGGCGGTTTTGTATTGCATTTCAGAGCAGTGTAAAACTTCAACTTTGCATGAAAAGAACCGCAGCAAACGGGAAAACTTCTTTGACAAGCTGAAACAGCTGCGTCGGAAATGAAGGAATCCGTTTTCGGGGAAAAAGAAACCGAAAACTTGAATGCAGAATATCAAAAACCGCCTGCTCAACCAAAATTCGTTGAGCAGGCGGTTTTTGTTTTTATTTTAGAAGAATAACAGCTTACAGAGCTACCTTTTCGCTCAGATAAACTTCCAGATCTGCAATCGGAATCCGAACCTGTTCCATGGTATCCCGATTCCGAACGGTTACGCAGTTATCCTTTTCGAGCGTATCGAAGTCATAAGTGATGCAGAACGGTGTACCGATTTCATCCTGACGGCGATACCGCTTACCGATAGAACCGGTATCATCGAAGTCAATCATGAACTTCTTAGAGAGCTGTGCATAGACTTCCTGAGCCTTAGCACTCAGCTTCTTAGACAGCGGCAGGATGGCAGCCTTATACGGAGCCAGTGCCGGATGGAAGTGCATCACAACACGAGTATCATTCTTTTCTGCGTCAACAACTTCTTCATCATATGCTTCTGTTACGATGGACAGGAACAGACGTTCTACACCCAAAGATGGTTCAATGACATATGGAATATACTTGCGGTTTTCTTCCGGATCGAAGTATTCCATGGACTTGCCGCTGTGGTTCATGTGCTGAGTCAAGTCGTAATTGGTACGGTCTGCAACGCCCCACAGTTCGCCCCAACCAAATGCAAAGCGATATTCAAAGTCTGTGGTTGCCTTCGAATAGAAGCAGAGTTCTTCTGCATCGTGGTCACGCAGCCGCAAGTTTTCTTCCTTGATGCCCAGATTCAGCAGGAAGTCCTTGCAGTAGCCTCTCCAATACTGGAACCATTCGAGGTCGGTATCTGGCTTGCAGAAGAATTCCAGTTCCATCTGTTCAAATTCCCGAACACGGAAGATGAAGTTACCCGGTGTAATCTCGTTACGGAAAGATTTACCAATCTGACCAACGCCGAACGGAACTTTTTTCCGAGTCGTTCTCTGGATGTTTGCGAAGTCTACAAAAATACCCTGAGCCGTTTCCGGACGCAGATACAGTTCCGACTTAGAGTCTTCTGTAACGCCCTGGAAGGTCTTGAACATCAAGTTAAACTGCCGAATGTCAGTGAAATCAGACTTTCCGCAGTTTGGACACGGAATCTGCTTTTCCCGGATGTAGTTCATCATTTCTTCATTTGACCAGCCAGCCGGATTTGTACCGTCGAAGTCTTCAATCAAATTATCTGCTCTGTGGCGAGTTTTGCAGGCTTTGCAGTCCATGAGCGGGTCAGAGAAGCCACCGAGGTGACCGGAAGCGACCCAAGTCTGTGGATTCATCAGAATGGCACTGTCCAGACCGACATTATAGGGGCATTCCTGAACGAACTTTTGCCACCAAGCCCGTTTGATATTATTTTTCAGTTCAACACCGAGCGGGCCATAATCCCAAGTGTTGGCAAGTCCGCCGTAGATTTCAGAACCGGCATATACAAAGCCTCTGGACTTACAAAGGTCAACGATTTTGTCCATGCTTTTTTCCTGATTGGTCAGCATTACAATTTCCTCATTTCTATGATTTTTTGCACAATGTGTGCAGGGTTATTTTTAATTATAAACGAAAGCCTGAAAAATGTCAAGGATTTTGGAAAGATGTGCAAATGAGCGAATGAAAACGATTTTCCGCCGCAGGCGGATTGAAAAGTTTTTCGGTGCAGCAGTTTTTCAAAAATGCTGCCGAGGTGTGGGCGAGTAGCCCACGTTTGCGAAGCAAATTGAATTTTGCAGTCTGTTTTTCCAGCTGCAATTGCAAGTTTTAAAACTTGCCAAATCGCAATTGGATTATTTTTATGAAAGAAGTTACAAATTCGGACAAGGCAACGGGGCAATTGCAGCACGCTGGCAGGCAAAAGCAGGGGTGGAACCCCCTTTTGCCGGATGTGGAAGACCGTTTTTCCTAAGAGCATAGTTTTCCGACAAACACTGCACAAACTAAAAAGTTTTTCGGTGCAGCAGTTTTACAAAAATGCTGCCGAGGTGTGGGCGAGTAGCCCACGTTTGCGAAGCAAATTGAATTTTGCAGTCTGTTTTTCCAGCTGCAGTTGCATTTTTTGGAACTTGCTAATCCGCAATTTGATTATTTCTATGAAAGAAGTTACAAATTCGGGCAAGGCAACGGGGCAATTGCAGCACGCTGGCAGGCAAAAGCAGGGGTGGAACCCCCTTTTGCCGGATGCGGAAGACCGTTTTTCCTAATGGCATGATTTTCTGATAAACGCTGCACAAATCAAAAAGTTTTTCGGTGCAGCAGTTTTACAAAAATGCTGCCGAGGTGTGGGCGAGTAGCCCACGTTTGCGAAGCAAATCAACTGCACAAGAATCTGCAAGGAAAAATCTAAGAATAACAACGAATAGAACTGCAATTGCCATTTAAGTCAGAAGGTTGTAATGAGATTACAAGGTTTCAGGGGCAATTGCAGTTCCCGAGGCAAGCTGGGGATGTGCCCCAGCCTTGCCGAATCATTCTTGACCACTTTCCCTAAGAATATTATTTCCCAGCGATTACCATCTACAGTTTAGAAATTCCCAGACCGGTCTTCCATCAGCTGAAAGGTAATTGTAAACGAAGACTTTTTTCCATTTTTATCATATCGGCAGCAATCCGCAGTAAGGGAGTCGCCTGCCTTACAGTCAGATAAAACCGCATTCAGCTGGTCATAATCCGCTGTTTCCGTGCCGTTTACCCGTTCAATGACATCGCCAACCTGTAATTCTGTGTTGGAAATATCGCAGTCCTCAGCAATTTCAGAAATCCAAAGCCCAGATACCTGTGTCCGGTCACTTAGCTGATAAGTTTCGTGGAATTCTTCCTGCACCTCTGTAATATCCAGCGACCGGAACGTAATGCCCATGCGTACCCGACCGGACACATAGCCCTGCGAAGTCAACTCTTCTAGAATCGGCATTGCTGCATTGATAGAAATCGCAAACCCCAGCCCCTCATAAGCAGAACCGCTGTAAGCATTGGTGTATTTGGAAGAAGTAATGCCGACAATCTGCCCGTACAGGTTCACCAACGCACCGCCAGAGTTTCCCGGACTGATGGCAGCATTGGTTTGAATGCAGTCCATTTCAAAGCCTGTAGAAGCACTTTTGATTTTCCGGTGCAGAGCAGATACAATCCCATTGGTTACCGTTCCATTCAGTCCGGCAGGGTTGCCGATGGCAACGACTTCTTCGCCAACCAACAGGGAATCAGAATCGCCAATGGTTGCAGCTGGTAATCCAGTGCGGTTGATTTTCAAAACAGCCAAGTCTGTTTTGGTATCCATTCCAATGCAATCCGCTGAAATGGCTTCATCCGAGTCATTCAATGTAACCCAGAACGTGTCACTATTTTGCAGAACATGGGCATTTGTGACAATGTAGCCATCTTCCGACAAGATAATCCCAGAGCCGCTGCTTGTCGGCATGCTGCCGGAAGCAGCCGTAATTTCAACAATCGAGGGAGCGACTGCCTCCGCAACGCCTGCAACCGTGTACGCTCCGTTTTCATCCGGCTGTGTAATGGCGTCCGAAACAGGGCGTTCCTGATATTGAATATTCAGAGTAGAAGATTGTGATTGCTGTAAAGTTGGGGTTTGACCATCCATCTCAAAATAGCGGAACAAGTCGCTGGCGATGCAGTAGACCAGCAGCAGAAACGCCAGCCAAATGGCAATCCAAGCGAGCTTTGTCAGGCGAGCCTGTTCGGGAGAAGGCTTCTGTTTGGTTCGCCGTTTTTTCTGCTTTGGAGCAGGCATCGGCTGCATGGGCTGCATCTGCGGATAGATAGGCTGCTGTGGCGGATAAGGTGCAGATGGCTGCGGTTGTCCAAAGTTCGGCGGATAAACTGGCGGCGGCGGAACTTGTGCAGCAGGCTGCGGCTGTTCCGGAGTTGGTGATGGTACTGCATAGGAGGAAACCTGTGTATAGGGCGGCGGTGCAGGGGACTGCTGTTGTGGAGCAGGCTGCTGCTGCGGAATCGGAGAAAACGGATGTTCTTCCATCAGAAAACAGACTCCTTTCAAGTCAAAATAACAGAACAGGCAGACGATGTAAAAAAGTTCCATCGTCTGCCTGTTTTATCGTGCATCTTTTGGCTGCTTTTCGGGATTCTCTGTCGGCGATTCTGCCGGAGCATCCTTTTTCGGCAGACGAATCAGAAATTCGGTATATTCGCCCTCTTCGCTGCTCACAGAAATTTGTGCCTTGTGCAGACGCACAATGTGTTTGGTGATGTCCAGTCCGATGCCCAGCCCCGTTTTGTCGTGGCTTCTGGAGTCATCCGACTTATAAAAGCGTTCAAAAATTTTCGGTAATTCTTCTTTGGAAATGCCCGCACCGGTATTCCGGATGGCAATGCTGGTGTTGTTTGGTTCATCTTTAAAGGTGAACGTAATCGTTCCCCCCGTATTGACGAACTTCGTTGCATTTTCAAAGAGATTATAAATGACTTGTCCGATGAGGTCGGGGTCGCCCCAAACCTGTACGGGTTCAGAATCCAGTCCTTCCAGCGTAATATTCCGCTTTTCCAGACGGCTTTCAAACATTAAAATGGTACGGAAAGCCAAATCTTGAATGGGGAAGAGCTGATAATGAATCTCAATCGTTCCATTGTCGAACTTTGTCAGGTTCAGCATAGAAGAAATCAAAATCTTCAGCCGCTGCATTTCCTGCGAAACAATCGAAAGATACTGCATCCGCTTATTTTTGGGAACAGTGCCGTCCAGCATGCCGTCTACATATCCGCTGATAATCGTCATTGGCGTTCGCAGCTCATGGGAAACATTAGAAACGAATTGTTTCCGCTGATTTTCCGCATTTTCTGCGGCATAGGCAAGTTCATTGATGCTGTACGCCATATCCTCATAGGATGGTTCTTCAAAGCTGCCCGGATTCAAATGCTCTGTATAATTGCCCTTTGCACATTGCTGGGCAACCTGCATCATTTGTTCCAGTGGTTTTTGACTGCGGTTCAGGAAGAGAAGTGTAATTCCGATCAATCCTGTTGTTAAAGCCATCCAGCACAGACCGCCATAGATCCAGGTACGGGAAGTAAAGGCATCCAGAACGGATGTACGGGTATTGCTGAATAAATAATAGGTTGTAGTTGTTCCGTTTGGTTCTGTGAATACAACTGGAGAACCATTGCTGATCATAGGACGGGGTTCTTTTGGATTCAGCATGGCAAGCGTATCCGAGAAATATTCCCCATTGATCTGAACATCGTTCAGAATATCCAGATTCAATGTAATTTCTGACCGATTGCAGTTGACTTGTCCCGAGCAGATCAGACACGTTCCAGTTTCATCGAATAGAAAATAAAAAGTATGGGAAGTGTCTGTTGTCCAGTCGAACAAATCCTGTACATAGCCGTCCGGAATCCATTCTGCACTGGTTTCTGTCGCTGATTTTTCCCGGTCGTAGTGATGCACCAGATTGGTTGCCATCACCCGGTCATTTTTATCAATGGCAGTAAAAACAGAACCCTTATACCAGACAATGCTGAGAATCGCAGTGATGACTGTTACCAATAGCATTGCCAGAATTTCCGTACAGATTAAACGCAGGGAAAGCGGATGAAAGCGGCGAGATTTTTTCGCACGGTCTTTCATTATTCTTCTTCTTCAGATTCAAACTTGTAGCCAACGCCCCAAACGGTCTTGAGTGCCCACTTGTCAGAAACGCCTTCGAGCTTTTCCCGAAGCCGCTTGATGTGTACGTCAATGGTACGGGAGTCGCCGTAATATTCAAAGCCCCATACTTCATCCAGCAGCTGGTCACGGGTGTAAACACGATTTGGGTTGGATGCAAGATAGAACAGCAGTTCGAGTTCCTTCGGCGGCGTGTCAACAACCTTGCCATTTACCCGCAGTTCGTAACGAGTCATGTTGACAGAAAGCTTGTCATAACGAACTTCCCGTACTTCGGTTTCAGCCGGAGCAGCACTGACTCTTCTTGCAATTGCCTTGATTCGAGCAACAACTTCCTTGGTGTCAAACGGCTTTACAATGTAGTCATCTGCACCGAGCTCCAGACCGAGCACCTTATCAAAGGTATCGCCCTTTGCAGTGATCATGATAATCGGCACACTGGACTTTTTCCGGATTTCCCGGCAAACCTGCCAGCCGTCCATACTTGGCAGCATGACATCCAGCAGAACGATGTCCGGCTTGAGGGCATTGAACTTCACCAATGCTTCTTCGCCGTCATAGGAGAGAATGACACTGTATCCTTCGTTTTCCAGATACATCATTAAGACGTCGCAAATATTTGGGTCATCATCTACGACCAGTACTTTTTCTAATGCCATAATTCATACAACCTCACAGTTCTTTTGATTTTTGTGGCAAATTTTAAATTGCCTGTTAACAGTATGATAACACAGGATGGAAATTATTTGGTGAAATTTATGTGGTTTTTCTGTGTGCGAAATGTAAATTATGAAATTTGTAAAAATCCAAGATGTATTTGTTGGCAAATCGGCGAAATTCAAATAGAACTGGAAAAATCGTCACAATTGCTGTAAATACCCAATAAATTTTCAACGATTCTTACTATAAATTTGTGCATCTATACAATTTTCCAAAAAAGACAGCGTTTGGACTTGATTTTTCCAGAAAAGTTGCTATAATAAGATTAGCACTCAGGAAAAAAGAGTGCTAACACAAACAGCATACAAGTGATAAATGATAAAAGTTTATAGGAGGAAGAGCGTTATGTTGAAACCGTTGGCAGATAGAGTCATCGTAAAGTTTGAAGAGGAAAAGGAAGAAAAGACCGTAGGCGGTCTGATTCTGACAACAAAGGCTGCCTCCAGCAGCTATGCAACTGCAACCGTTGTTGCCTGTGGTGCAGGAAAGGTTGCTTCTACTGGTACATTGATTCCGATGACTGTGAAAGCAGGCGACAAGGTTCTGCTGAGCAAGTCCGCTGGTCAGAAGATCAAGGACAATGACGAAGAACTGACCGTTGTTTATGAAAGCGAAATCATCGCAGTGGTAGAATAAGGGTAACAATCCGTTGATTTGAGAAAAGGAGTGCAAGAATCATGGCAAAAGAAATTAAATACAATGCAGATGCAAGAAATGCAATCGTAGCTGGTATTGATAAGCTGGCAGATACCGTAAAGATCACACTTGGACCGAAGGGCAGAAATGTCGTTCTGGATAAGGAATTCGGTGCTCCGCTGGTTACAAACGATGGCGTGACCATCGCAAAGGACATCGAACTGGAAGATGCGTTTGAAAACATGGGTGCACAGCTCGTAAGAGAAGTTGCAACCAAGACCAATGACGCAGCTGGTGACGGTACAACAACTGCAACCGTTCTGGCACAGGCAATCATTCACGAAGGTCTGAAGAACATCGCAGCTGGTGCAAATCCGATGGTACTCCGCAAGGGTATCGCAAAGGCTGTAGATGCAGCAGTTGACACCATCAAGGCAAATTCCAAGAAGGTTTCCGGTTCAGAAGACATCGCAAGAGTTGCAACCATTTCTTCCGCAGATGAAAAGGTTGGTAAGCTGATTGCAGAAGCCATGGAAAAGGTTACAACAGACGGCGTCATTACCATTGAAGAAGGCAAGACCGCAGAAACCTACAGTGAAGTTGTAGAAGGTATGCAGTTCGACCGTGGTTATCTGTCCCCGTACATGATTACAGATCGGGAAAAGATGAAGGTTGTATATGATGATGCACTGGTATTCCTGACCGACAGAACCATCAGCAACATTCAGGAAATCCTGCCGCTGCTGGAACAGATTGTACAGCAGGGTAAGAAGCTGTTAATCATTGCAGAAGACATCGAAGGCGAAGCACTGACCACCATCATTCTGAACAACCTGCGTGGCACATTCAAGTGTGCAGCAGTCAAGGCTCCGGGCTTTGGCGACAGAAGAAAGGAAATGCTCCAGGATATCGCAATCCTGACTGGTGCACAGGTTATCTCCAAGGATTTGGATATGGAACTGAAGGATGCAACACTGGAAATGCTCGGTCATGTTAGCCAGGCAGTTATCGACAAGGAAAACACCATTTTGGTTGGCGGTGCTGGCAAGAAGGAAGACATCGAAGACCGGATTCAGGAAATCAAGAATCAGATTGCTGTTTCTACCTCTGATTTCGACAAGGAAAAGATGCATGAACGGATTGGTAAGCTGTCCGGCGGTGTTGCAGTTATCCATGTTGGTGCAGCAACCGAAGTAGAAATGAAGGAAAAGAAGCTGCGGATTGAAGACGCTCTGTCTGCAACCAAGGCAGCTGTAGAAGAAGGCATCGTAGCTGGTGGCGGTACGGCATTGATCAATGCAATTCCGGCAATTGAAAAGCTTGTTCCGACTCTGAAGGGCGATGAAAAGACTGGTGCAGAAATCATTCTGCGTGCACTGGAAGCACCGCTTCGTCAGATTGCAGCAAATGCTGGTCTGGAAGGCAGCGTTATCATCGACAAGATTCGGAGAAGCCGCAAGGTTGGTTATGGCTTTGATGCTTACACCGAAACTTACTGCGATATGCTGAGCAGCGGTATTGTAGACCCGACAAAGGTTACCAGAAGTGCTCTGCAGAACGCAGCATCGATTGCATCTATGGTATTGACCACAGAAAGTGCAGTTGCAAATATCAAGAAGGATGAGCCAGCAGCTCCGGCAATGCCGGCAGGCGGCATGGGCGGTATGTATTAATTAAACAGGCTGAACCTTTCCCATAATCATACAGAAAAGCGGCAGTGCCTTGAGCACCGCCGCTTTTTGCTGTTTGATACTATTTATTTTTACGATTCTGATGTGGTTGCTTCTGTTTCTGAATCCGGTTCTTCCGCAATAGATGCTATAGATTCTTCCGAATCCACCTCTTTCACCACAGCGATTTCCGAAATCTCGTAATGCTTCAAAACCGCTGCACTCTGGGCATCAATCCGTTCCCCGCTGCATACAATCGGAACAGCTGGCGGGCAGGGCACTTTGACTGCTGCACAGATTCGACCAATGCTTTCCGCAACGGGAATAATCTCCTGTGCACCAAGTGCGGCTTCTCGCATATTACAAACAACTTCCGGTTGTGGCAGTAAAATTTCCGCCGTTTGTGTTTTCGGATACGATTCGGCGACAATCATATGCAACGTAACTTCCAGAACATCCAGTTCTTCCGGCACATTGTAAGGCGATAATAATAGTACCACCGTTTCCCGGTCTGCATATTCTGGCACGCAGTCCGCCCGTTCCAAGCGAGCTGCCAAGTCCAAACCGTCCAGTTTTGAGGCAGCAGCATCAATGGTCAGGTGCAGTGGGTCGCCGTCCAGAAAGACATATTTTTCCGAGAGTCGCTTTTTCAGGGCAGCTGCTCGCTTGCAGATACGTTCCAAGTCGCTGCGGATTTTTCCGGCTAGATAGGCATTGCAAACATCCAGCGAGAGCAGCATTAAATAGGAAGGGCTGGTAGAAACGAACATGGACATCGCATCTTTGATGCGTGGAACATCCTCTTCATGGGCAGCGTGTAAATAAGCACAGCCTGTCAGGCAAGGTAATGTCTTGTGGGCAGAGTCACAGCAGAAATCTGCACCATTTTGAATGGGATGCTTGCCATCTTTGAGAAAGGCAAGATGTGCTCCGTGGGCGTTATCAACTAAGAAACGAGCGTTGTATTGTTTGCAGACGGCAGCAATGCCGGCAATGTCAGCGGTTTTTCCGAGGTAGTCCGGCGAAGTCACATAGACGCAAGCAGGCTCTTTGGTTTCTGCAAGTACAGCAGCAAACTGTTCTGGGGTATACTGTCCGGAGAGCAGTCCGTTATTGGTTTCCGGATATACCCACTTGACGGTTAAGCCCAGCAGGATGCAGGCATTTAAAAAGCTGCGGTGAACATTTCGGGCAGCAATGATGGTGCGGTTTTCCTGTTTCATAAGGGTCAGCATGGTTTGAATGCATCCTGTAGAACCGGCACAGGAATAGACTGTTCCAGCAGAGAAAAACAGAGCAGTTGCAATCTGTTCGCTTTCTGCAATAATGCCATCTGCTTCTAACAGGCTGTCAGCACCGGAGATTTCTGTAATATCAAGGGCATACAGCGGATTCCAAGCAGGAATGGCAGAATGCCCCTTGTGGCCGGGCATATGGAAACGAATGGGCTGACGGTCTGCATATGCTTGCAGGGCATCATAAATCGGGGTCTTCATGGTTGGAAAGCTCCTTTCGGATGGAATTTGGATAGGCATAATGAGAGAGTCGCCGACAGGCACGATTTTTCGTGCGGCAGGCTGTGGATTCGGTAATGCCGAGTTGGTCGGCAATCTCTCGGAGTGTCTGCTTCTCATAATAGTATAGCACAAGAATTTGTTTTTGTCTTGCAGTTAAGCAATTTTCCATCAAAAAATCCAACCATTGGTTCGCTTTCTGTTCCTGTGAATGGGAATCGGTAATCAGTTCCATCGGAAGATGCAAGCGTTTATGGTTCATGCACATTCCCCCTTACATAAGGCTGCATGTCCTGCATATCCCGGAGTAATTCCAAGCGTTCTGTTTGGAGCAGGTGTTTGCGACTGTTCAGGCAATCTGCTTCCGTTTGGGAGCAGGTCTGTTGAATTTGCTGCGATAGTTCAGAAATGCGAATGGTCAGCTGGTTGCAGCTGTTGCGATAGGATTCTAACATAGCGTTCATAAGATGGGAATCTCCTTTCATATTTTTCAAAATGAGTAACGTGTGAATCTTATTATAATTCGTTTTGGAAAGATTGTCAAGCCATTTTTGAAAAAATTACTCATTTTGAGAAAATTTTCGGATTTCCACGGATAGACTGCTTTAAACGCCCGTTTCAGACGGACAACATAAAAATTGTGGAAAGCGTGGATGGTTCTGGAATCGCCTGTGGAAAATCGAACGCATCCGCTCTGTAAAAGGACGTGGAAAAGCATTGTAAAATCTAACGAAAATATACAAAAAATCAGCAGGAGAAGAAAGGCTTTTTTCACTTTTCACGAAAATCTAAAAAAAGCGGAAAAATGATAAAAGAGAGACTTGCAGTTTTCTGCAACTTGTGCTATAGTAAAGGATAGAACAAAAGCGAAAAAACGAAAAACTGTCCGTAAAATCGGCAGTTTATCCATCATTGAAAGGGGAATTGTTCCGTTATGGAGTCGCTACATAAGATTATTTCTGCATTGCGGGCAAAGATTTGTGCCTGTAATGAACGGCGGAATGAGAACACACTGCGGTTCACGATGACCAATCGCATGTTGCTGTTGTTGTTTCCGATTTTCATTGTCTGCATGGCTGAGCTGAACCAAGATAAATATCTCAGCAAGCTGGTCATTTTTATTGCAGACCATCCGACTATCATGTTATTCAACATTTTGATTGCCGGATTGATTTTCTTAGGGGCATTGTTGCTGTTCCGGAAAGGATGGCTCGCCATGCTTCTGCAAAGCGTGTTGTATATGGCACTGAGTATTACAGAGCTATTCAAATACAACACGAATGGCAACCACTTGATCATGACAGATATGAAACTGTTTCGCAGCGTCAAGAGTTTAACGTCTTTTGCGTACATTAAAATTACGCCTCGTTTGATTATTTTTGTTGGCATTGTATTGGCATATATTGTGGTGTCATTTTGGTTTAATCCGAAGTTTTCGCTGCACACCAAGCGGCTGCGGCGAATGATTACAGGATTGTCCTGTTTGCTGGCTTGTGCATTGGTCATTTTAGTACCAACCTTGTCCACACCGGTTTACGCTTTTTTCGGTGTTGACGTTTCCAAGGCAGATAATACGTTTATTCTGAATGAAAAATTTGAAAACAACGGCTTTTTGGCATTCTTTATGCAGACGGGTTCAGAAAACATTGCGAATCAGCTGCAAGAACCAGTTGCCTATGAAGAAGACAAAGATTCTACCGTTGCCCAGTATCTGGACGAAGTAACCGACCAAGCCAATTTCAAAGACGGTGTAAAACCGAATGTCATTGAAATCATGTCAGAATCCTATGCCGATTTCCGGGTATTTGACGAACTGGACATTCCGGATGATGTATATGCTGGTTTGGATGAAGTTGCAGCCAAGGGCGTTTCTGGCACTGCGATTGCACCGACCTATGCAAGCTATACGGTTCGGACAGAATTTGAACTGCTGTTTGGTCTGCCCGTAAAGTCACTGAATGACCCGAATATGCCGCAGAGAATGTTGCTCGAACGGCAGCAGCCGACCATCCCATCTTACTATAAGGCACAGGGTTATTCTACCGCTTATGTTCATCCGTTCCAAGGCAGTTTCTATAATCGTCGTTCGATTTATAGTCGATTCTCATTCGATACCATGATTTTTGAAGATGATTTCACCGTACCGGTTGACCTGTATGGAACGTATATTGATGACAATACCGTTTATAATCAGATTGAACAGCTGATTACGGATACTGATGAACCGCTGTATCTGCATGCAACCACAATGCAGAATCACCAGCCATACAATCAGGGAACAGGTGCAACAGAATTTGACAACTATTTGCAGTGGGTAAAGCATTCTTCGGATGGTCTGGCAGATTTCATTGACCGTCTGAGCAAGCTGGACGAACCGACAATTGTGCTGTTTATCGGCGACCATTTCCCATCCTTGCGGGGCGAAGATGGCATTTATGCACAGCTGGGTATCACGAGTGAGAATTGCAGTACACTCTATGAACAGAAGTATGTCATGTGGAACAACTTCGGTTTGGACATGACAAAGGTACAGCCGCAGGAAGAAGTTTCTGTTTTCTATCTTCCGTATGTGATGATGCAGGAAGTTGGCATGCCGAAGGATTCCTTTACACAGAGCATGATGGATGAAATGCCGGTAACACCGATTTACTCCACCAACTATGCACCGGGACAGGAACGGAACGAAAAGCTGGATACGCTGACCTATGACCGGATTCTGGGCGATATGCTGTCACCAGATGCGGTGGAGGAAGAAGCACCGGACAGTTCTACAAATACGGATACGGAATAAAGAAAACAACTTGTGTTTTCTGGAAAAATAAGAACAGGAGGCATTTTTATGCAGCCCATTACAATTGGAACAAAGACATCTGCCAGCGTGCAGGTAACAGAGGCACAGCTTGCCGTGACTGTTGGCAGCGGTTCATTGCGGGTATTCGCAACACCAATGCTGGCAGCACTGATGGAAAAGACAGCGTGTGCAGCTGTTGCAGAATTTCTGGAGGATGGCGAAACCACCGTTGGAACAGCGTTGGATTTGGCACATACCGCAGCTACACCGGAGGGCATGACCGTGACTGCAACTGCAGAAATTACAGCGGTATCCGGTCGGGAAATCACATTTGCCATTACTGCATCCGATGAAGCTGGCGAAGTGGGACATTGCACGCATAAGCGGTTCTTGGTAAAGAGCGAATCCTTTATGAAGAAAGCTGCTGCAAAGAAAGAATCTCTATAAAAGCTGGATTCATTCAAAATGAGTTGAAAAAGACCTGCTCTGATTTTGTGGAGCAGGTCTTTTTTGTAATAAGAAAACCCCCGGCTAGGTCGGGGGTTCAAAAGAGCTTATAGCATAGCGATGGGTCTTGAAAAAAGAACTCCTTTTGATTATAATAAGATTGCGGCTACCAACTGCAAAAATAATCAAAAGGAGGTCATCACAAAGTGAATGACATACATAGTTTATCACATTCGAAGTGAAATTGCAAGTGCCACATTGTATTTGCCCCAAAATATCGTAGAAAGGTGTTCTACGAAACAAAGCCAAATCTTAAGACAATTGTGTAATTGGAACACTAGCTTTCCATCATTCTCATGGAAACAAACATCTGGGACATTGTACAGTGTATCTTTATCAGGACTGGCGTTGTGATGCCTGTAAACAGTCGGGAACAACCTGCACAACGACATTGGTATGGTGTACCAGTTCAAACATCATAGACGATGTGGAGCAGCCAGCAGAAACAGTATAAAAGTCTAACAATACTGTATTTATAATCAAGCACACCCCTATAAGAAGATGAAGAAAAAGGATTCTGAAAAACAGCCCGGACAGAGGTTCTGTCTGGGTTTATTTTTGAGCAAAAATATCAGCAGTTTTATCATTTTTGAACAATTGGAATGGTACAATGCACTTGTAAGAAAACAGAAAGCCGGTTGTTTTTTAAGAAAGAGGTGTGTTGTATGGGCGGCTTGTTCGGATTGATTTTGCTATGTGTGCTTGTTGGCGGTGGAATCAAACTTGGAACAGACATCATTCTCAGCCTGTTCCTGAAGTAAGCAGCATTTGCTAACAAAATAACCGAATCGGGTGCAGCGAATCCAATCGCTGTACCTGATTTTTTTTGTAATTTTCCGATTTTTTTTGCAAATGGAATTGCAAACGGTGCAGATTTGTGCTATAATAGGGTTAAATAGCAGAAAACAGCAGTTTTTCCTCCTGTTTTCTGTTACCATCATGAAAAAAGAGGGATTGTATCATGGAAATCAAGAAAAAGTTAGCGGCAACCTTAAAGGAAAAGCCGCAGGATGAAAGCAAGCTGGGCTTTGGTCATATCTTTACCGACCATATGCTGATTATGCCGTATGACGAAGGTCAGGGCTGGCACGATCCGGAAATTGTTCCGTATGATAACATCAGCCTGAGTCCGGCAGCAATGTGCTTCCACTATGGTCAGACTGTATTTGAAGGCTTGAAGGCTTATCGGACTGCCGATGATAAAATTCAGCTGTTCCGTCCGGAAGAAAACTTTAAGCGTCTGAACCGTTCCAATGAACGTCTGGTTATTCCGGAATTGCCGGTAGAACTGGGCATGCAGTGCCTGATGGAACTGCTGGAAGTGGAAAAGGATTGGGTACCGCATCTGGAAGGTACTTCCCTGTATATTCGTCCGTTTATCATTGCAATTGACCCGTTCTTGGGCGTTCGTCCGGGTGCACAGTATCTGTTTATGATTATTCTTTCTCCGTCTGGTGCATACTATGCATCGGGTCTGAATCCGGTCAACATCTATGTAGAAGACAAGTACGTTCGTACCGTTCGTGGATGTATGGGTTATGCAAAGACTGGCGGTAACTATGCTGCTTCTCTGCACAGCCAGGATGATGCTCATAAGCAGAACTATTCTCAGGTTCTGTGGCTGGATGGTGTAGAACAGAAGTACATTGAAGAAGTTGGTGCAATGAACATCTTCTTTGTAATTGATGGCGAAATCGTCACACCGTCTTTGGAAACAGGTTCGATTCTGGCTGGTATCACCAGAAAGTCTACCATTGAACTGTGCAAGAGCTGGGGTCTGCCGGTATCAGAACGCCGGATCACCATTCAGGAAATTGCAGATGCTTATGATGCAGGCAAGCTGGACGAAGTCTTTGGTACAGGTACTGCAGCCGTTATTTCTCCGGTTGGTCATCTGAAGTGGGATGATAAGGTGATGGAAATCAACAACAACAAGATTGGTAAGATTTCTCAGAGAATTTACGACACCCTGACTGGTATTCAGTGGGGCAAGTTGCCGGATCCGTTCAACTGGGTTGTACCGCTCGAAAAGTAAGCGAGATTTTTCAGGATTGCAAGTTGAAAAAAAGGGGCTTTCTGGATAGAAAGTCCCTTTTTGTATCATGTTCTATTTGGAGCGATGATTGCAATTAAAATTGTGGAATGTTCTTGTCAAATACAAAAGTTTCCACAGTTCATTGTGGAAAGGGCGAAAGGAATTGGATGCAATGTTGAAAAAGATTTTATCTCGAACAACCTGTGCAGCGTGTCAATTGTGCTGTCAGTTTGATGCAAGTGACATCTGGGAATTGCCTGTGCTGCCGAAAGAAACAGTGGCAGCGATTCAGAAATACCGCCCAGAAACAGCGTTTGTTCCCGTTGGGGCAGAACAAACCTTTGCTGCACCGCCACTCAAAGGCGAGGAATTATATGCCTGTCCAGTGCTGACGGAGCACGGCTGTGGCTTATTAGAGCAGGACAAGCCATTTGATTGTAAAGTTTGGCCGTTTCGGCTGATGCGAACAGCGAACGGAACGGTTTGTATTTCCATTTCAGACTTGTGTACAGGCGTGCAGCTGCATGAAGTAGAGCAGTTGCAAGCATTCCTGCGGGAGGGGCTGGCAGAAACCATGTTCACCTATGCAAAAGCCCATCCAGACCATATTCACGAATGGCACGATGGTTATCGGGTGATTTTAACAGAGTCCGAATAAACAGAAAACCGCTGATGCAGGTTGTTTTTCCTTGCATATTGCAGTTTAGAAGTTATCGAATACCATTTGGAGCAACTGCTATACAAACCGTGGAAATAAAGCAGTTGCAGGAAACCATGTTCACCTACGCAAAAGCCCATCCAGACCATATTCACGAATGGCACGATGGTTATCGGGTGATTTTGACAGAGCCCAAATAAACAGAAAAACCGCTGATGCAGGTTGTTTTCGCTTGCATCAGCGGTTCTTTTTGTATTTTTATGAAAATTGCAATGTGGAAGTTATCGAATCTTTGCACCGCAAGGCAGGCTCTGATCCGGGAAGACAACACTTGCACTGCCATCCGGAGCATCTGCCGCACAAATCATACCATTGCTCTCTACGCCGCAGAGTTTTGCCGGCTTGAGGTTTGCAACCAGAATGATTTTCTTTCCAATGAGGTCTTCCGGCTTGTACCACTGTGCAATACCAGAAACAACCTGTCTGCCGCCCATGCCGTCATCCAGCTGCAATTTCAACAGCTTTTTCGACTTTTTCACCTTTTCGCATGCTACGACCTTTGCAATCCGCAAATCAACTTTAGCGAAATCGTCAATGGTGATTTCCGGAGCAAGTTCTGCAACTGGAGCAGCTTCTTCTTCTGCTGGCTGCTGCGGTTCGTTGTTCTTGATGATGGCGTTCAGTTCTTCGATTTCCTTTTCTACATCAATTCTCGGGAAGAGAATTTCGCCCTTGTGTACTGTGACATTTTTTGGGAGAACACCAAACGATGCCGCATTTTCATAAGTGCGTTCTGCTACACCTGCACCAATCTGTTCCCAAACCTTCGGCATTGTGGTCGGCATAAAGGCAGAGAGCAATGTCGAGATAATCCGAATGGTGTCGAGCAGGTTGTACAGAACGGTTGCCAGACGAGCCTTCTTGCTTTCGTCCTTTGCCAGAACCCAAGGTGCAGTTTCGTCGATGTACTTATTTGCACGGGAAACAACCTTGAAGATTTCAGCCAAAGCATGGTTCAGCTGTGTCTGATCCATAAAGCCGTCTACCTTTTCCCGCAGAGCGGTTGCTGTTGCAATCAAATCATCATCAAATTCGCCAGCTTCTCGGTCTTCCGGCAGTGTGCCATTGAAATACTTGTCCACCATGGCAACCGTACGGGAAACCAAGTTGCCCAGACCGTTTGCAAGGTCGGAATTGATTCTGGTAATCAGAACCTCGTTGGAGAAGGAGCTGTCAGAACCCAGAGCCATTTCTCGGAGAATGTGATACCGGATGGCATCTGCACCATAGCGTTCGCCCAGTACAAACGGGTCTACCACATTGCCCAGTGATTTACTCATCTTCTGACCATTGAACGTAATCCAGCCATGAACTGCCAGATGCTTTGGCAGCGGCAAATCCAGAGCCATTAAGATCGCAGGCCAGATGATTGCATGGAATCGCATAATATCCTTTGCAACCATATGCACATCTGCCGGCCAGTAGCGGTCGTAGTCATGGTAAGCATCATTATAGAAGCCCAGTGCAGAGATATAGTTTGACAGAGCGTCAACCCAAACATAGACAATGTGCTTCGGGTCGAAGGTAACCGGAATACCCCAAGTGAAAGAAGTTCTGGAAACGCAGAGGTCTTCCAGTCCTGGCTTGATGAAGTTGTTGACGAGTTCGGTTGCTCTGGTTTTCGGCTGTAAATAGTCGGTTTCGGTCAACAGGTGGGTGATGCGGTCAGCAAATGGGGACATCTTGAAGAAATATGCCTCTTCTTCTGCCTCAATGACTGGTCTGCCGCATTCCGGACACTTGCCGTCTACCAGCTGGGATTCTGTCCAGAAGCTTTCGCATGGTGTACAGTATTTTCCCTGATACTTGCCCTTGTAGATATAACCCTTGTCGTACAGTTCCTTGAAGATTTTCTGTACAGTTTCAACGTGATAATCATCCGTTGTCCGGATATAGCGGTCATAACTGATGTTCATATACGACCAAAGGCTCTTGAATGTTTTTACGATTTCGTCTACATATTCCTTTGGGGTAACGCCTTTTTCAGCGGCTTTCTGTTCGATTTTCAAACCGTGTTCATCGGTACCGGTGAGGAACATGACATCATAGCCCTGCATCCGGCGGTAACGAGCGATGGAGTCGCAAGCAACCGTTGTATAGCAATGTCCGATATGCGGATTGCCGGACGGGTAATAAATCGGGGTCGTGATGTAATATGGTTTTGCTGCCAATGGAAATCCCTCCTAATTTGCTGATTGCAGCCGAGATAGGGCTGCGATTTTCTTTATTATAGCATATTTTCGGTAGAATTACAAGAGAAAAATTGCGAACAGGAAATGCAGATATTTCCAAGCATAAAAAACCGCTGTCACGAGAGTCACCGTGCAGCGGTTTTCACACTTTGGGGAAGTGCTGGAAGTTCATTCCAGCTTCTAGTATAGCAGAATATGCTTAAAAAATTCTGAAAAAAGAGAAAACTTTCTTATTTCTGTACAGAAACAGCAGTCTGCAACGCCAGTTCCATCATATCGGTGAAAGCGGTCTGCCGTTCTTCGGCGGACGTGGATTCATTCCGCAGTGGACAATCTGAAATGGTTGTGATACAGAGGGCTTTCTTGCCAGCTTCTGCCGCATTGCAATAGAGGGCAGCCGATTCCATTTCTACCGCTAAAACGCCCATCTTTGCCCATTTCGGCAGGGGGTCATTTTCCGTATAGAAGTGGTCGCTGGAGCACAAATTTCCGACATGGAACGGCTTTTTCAGTGTTCTTGCTGCAGAAACTGCCGCTTCCAGCAGGGAGAAGTCTGCAATCGGGGCAAATGTGCCCGGCAGGTTGTATTGTGCTGCATAGTTGGAATCCGTGCAGACACCCATTCCCAGCACTAAATCTCGCAGCTTGACAGAATCAGCAACGCCGCCAGCCGTACCAATGCGGATGATGGCATCTACATCATAGAAGTGGAACAGTTCATAGGAATAGATACCCATAGACGGCATCCCCATACCGCTGCCCTGTACGGAAATCGGAATGCCCTGATAAGTGCCGGTATAGCCCAACATGTTCCGGACGGTGTTGTAGCAGACGGGATGTTCTAAATAGGTTTCTGCAATGAATTTTGCCCGTAACGGGTCACCAGGCATGAGAACGACTTTTGCAATCTCACCGGGATTTGCTTGATTGTGCGGTGTTGCCATAAAAACACGACCTTTCTATAGAATAATAATTGAATTATATAGATGATGAAACATTTCTCGCCGTAGGCGAACTGCGGTCGAGCTGGCTCAGCTCGGCGGAGGGGAATTGTTAAGTGGGACAAGCTGTCCCCCTTAACAGAGGTATTGATTAGATCGTATGAAAATCTAAGAGAAATCAGTAAATGCTGTTCGCCATTCTAAAAAACAAAAAACTTCAAACAAACTGTAATCTAAGAAATTATTCATAAGCAATTCGGACAACGCAACCACCGGCGAACAGCACAAAGGCAAAGAGCGAAGCGATTTTGCCGAACCGTACGCAATTCATTGCCCAAGAATCATTTATCCCCGTTTCAATACTCTCCGAACCGTAGAAACCAAATCTCTGAAGTTATACAGAACGGTGAATACCAGCAGAACGCCATCAATCAAATGCCAAGCTGGCGGTGTTTGAATGGTGACAAACGTCATCGCAAACATTAGAATCAAGTTCAGCACAAAACGGGTGTGGTCGATATAGAACGGCACATACCGTTTGGTATCAACAACACGAATCAGATAGCTGACCAGATAGCTGACAAAGGTTGCAAAACCTGCACCGGAAATACCCAACGCACCAATCAACAGCCAGTTCAGAATCAGGTTGACAATCGCAGCAACCAAACTTGTCCAAAACGAGTGGGAGGTATGCTGAGAAGCCGCATAAATACTGCTGAAGAACTGATTCAAACACATCATAAAGACGGAAATAATCAGAATCGGCGTATATCGGTAGGCATCCGCATATTCTGTGTAAGTGCTGGTACTAATCAGCAAGTCGGAAAACGGACGGACAAACACAATCAAAACCGAGCTGGCAATGACGAGAAACGACTCATAAGCAGAGAAAACTTGTTTGTAGAAGTGGCCGCGGTTTGCGGAGTCGTTTTCCAAGATGGCGGACATGTTCCACGCCTGATAGAATACTGTGGAAACAGTAGAAATCAGGTTCGGCAATTTGGAGGCAATGCCGTAGATACCGGCGGCAGTATCGCCAACCAAATTCGGAGGTCCATCCATATACCGCAGAAACAGCCGGTCAGAAAATCCTGTTACCAGCCACAGCAGCGTGGTTGGAATCAGCGGAATGGAAAAGCGAATCATCAGCCTTGTCATTTTCGGGCTGATGTATTTTCGATGGAGATATTTCCGAAGGTCTGCAATCCACCATAAGAAGACGGCAGATAAAAAGTCGGAGCAAATGACAGAGAGCAGGAAGCCCGTGATGCCCATATTCAGTAGGGCAATGAAAATGACATTGAAGATGAATAACGTAATCGTGGCAAGAATGCCATCAAATGCAAATAGCGTGACCATGCCCCTCGCTCGCACAAACTGCGAATGAATGGAACGCAGTGAGGACATAAACACATAGAGCATTAAAAGCCATAGATAGCCGCTTGTATAGGGCAATAGTCGCATGAGCGGCGATAGGGCAAGCATGACACAGACACCCAAACCAAGTACTAGATAAGAGGATGTGAAAATTTTCCCCTTGTCATAATTTCGGGTCAGTCCATATCGTAGAATCGCATCTGTGATGGAAAACGTAACAATTGGAATTAAAAAGTTTGCAGTTTGTTCGAGCAGTTCTTTGGTGCTGATGTCTGCCGGATTGATGTTGGCAGTGTAGAGTTTTGTCAGAAACAGCGTTAAGATTTTAGAGCCGAACGAACCAATTGCAAAAATCATGGTGTTGGCGGCGAGCCGTTTGTATTGATTCATAGCATCTCCTCTTGGTGTGATAAATTTCGTTCTGCAACAAAATAGATAGTGGCAGAACTGAGCAGCGGCTGGGTTGCAGGCACTGCATGCACAATTTTATTATACCATAAAAAAAAGAAAAAGAAAACGCTTTTTTCAAAAAGAACCAGATTTTTTTACGGATATTTCTGTGAAAATTGCATAAGAATAGAATTGCTGTTTTGTGCATTCCTACAAAAGCAAAAAAATAAAAAATTTTTTTGCAGATTTTGCAACTTTTCCTGCCGCAAAATTGTATCTATAGTGAAGGGATTTTTTGCGGCAGGTCTTGCCGTGTGAACAAGCAGTATGCGGTTCTGTTGCTCCTCTAAGCCGTGAGAAAGGGCGGTGTGATGGGGGATTGCACTGTGCGGTACGAGGAACCAGTCCGGAAAGGACAGACCATCGGGAAAAATGGTCTGGGGCTGGCAAAACAGAAACATACCACTTGTGGTTTTTGGCAAAAATGATGCGGATTGCAGATTCTCCCCGATGCTGTGTCCGCATTTTTTGTTTTTCCTGTAAAAAGACAAATACAGATGAAAAAATCGAAATTCGCTCAACATTTAACATTTTATGAGTTGTTCAAAATTGATTCATATTGTGCTGTAGCAATCAAATGGGAATCGTGGTATAATGAAAGGAGAAATGCAGAGAAAACAAGTCTTGATTGTTCGCAATTGGGACGAGTAGGGAGGGAATGACCATGCAAAGCGTCAACCCGCTGGATGAGGCTGCGTTTACGGAACTCTATGTGCAGCATGTTGACGCTGTTTATCGCATTTGCTACAGCTTTTTAAAAAATCGTACCGATGCCGAAGATGCTGTTCAGGAAACATTCCTGCGGTTGATGCAATCGCAAAAACCATTGGAAAACGATGCCCATTTAAGAGGCTGGTTAGTGGTAACTGCTTCTAACGTCTGCAAGAATATGTTGCACAGCTGGCTGTGGCAAAAACGACAAGAAGTAGAAGACTGGGAAGAAGTTTTAAAATCTGACAACCAAACGCCGGAAGAAACTGCAGTTTTGAAAGCCCTCATGCAGCTGCCGGAAAAATATAAAACAGTTCTATATCTCTATTATTATGAAGAGTATTCCTGCAAGGAAATTGCAGAAATGATGCAAAAAAAAGAATCCACAGTGCGTTCGCTCCTCAAGCGAGGCAGAGAAGCACTCCAAAAAAAGATCGGAGGTGACGGATATGCAACAGGACTGGAAAGCCATTTGGGACAATCTCAATCCGGATGAAGCGGCGAAAGAACGGATGAAGCAAGCAATCTTGCAAAAAATACAGGCAGAAACGCCGCAAACAGCATCCAAAAAACCACCGTTCTTCTTACAGCGATGTTCGTTTGGAACATTTACCCGTGCCGCTGCACTGTGCTGTATGACCGTTACGGTTGCGTTGGCAGGGCTGCACCTCACTGACCGCCGGACGGCAGAATTATTGCCAGAACCATCCGTCAGCGAACAGCCGGCGGAAACCACCACACCGCACACTTTGCCGGCACAGACAACGGCGACGTTACAGACGCAAACTACAACAAAAACACAAACACAAACTGCCCTGCAAACAACGGCTACAGCCAAGCAGACGGTTACCAGTCCGGTAATGACGGAACAAACAGTTGCATCATCAGCGGCAGCCATAGAAAAACCAGATGCCGGAATCAAAGAACCGTCAAAAGAACCGATTCAGACAGAGCCAATTTATACCGAACCAGAACCCGTTCTCACAACAACAGCTGTGGAAACAAGTGCAATCGAAGCACCAGAAACCACGACCACCACAATATTCCGTGGAGTTGAAACCTATGGTTCGCTCTTTGATTTTCAATATGCTCGTTGGAATGGCGTGCATTATCAGACCGACTATAGTGCGGTTTCCTATGAAGATTTGGATGACCTTGCTGGATTTTCGGTTGCGATTCAGTCAGAAAGTGACCGTGTTTATACGATTCTGGTTTATCCGTTAAAGGGGTATTCCATTCAGGATTGTATTGCCGTACAGTACGCCGGCGATTCAGATTATTTCTATTTTTATGCGATTTCCTAAGTATTTCGAATCGACACTGGATAAAATGACATGATTTTCAGGAATAAGAGGTAGGAAAAACGATGAGTACACCAAATTGGATTATGGTGACGGTAAAGACACCGCAGACAGCGGGGGATTCCTATATGGCAAACATCATGAAGAATCACCTGAAAGAACAGAATTGTTCCTTCCATTCAGAAGAACAATCTGCTGCTCTTTGGCTGGTTTGCCGGCAGGTATCACCGCAGCGGTATGATTTTTCAATTTCGGATTCCGATTCGGTTTGGACAAAAGAAGCCGTGATGGAACTTTGCAGCACATTGCTGCAATGTCCGGAAGTCGATAATGTACTAGTTGGGCAAGTGCCCTCTCATCAGCAGGATGTGAAGGTAACAGTTTCTCCAATGGTTACATTTTTGCATACCGTCAAAAATTACTTACAGCCGCAGCGAATCAGTATGGTTCTTCGGCGGCTGCGTTCAAATCGCTAATTGACTATTGGTTCATTGGAAAGAGAGAAGCAGAATCGTGCAAGCGGTTCTGTTTCTCTTTTTTTCAAAAATGACAGATTTTGACGGGTTTTTCATTGTGAGAAGATGGTGAAAATTTCGGAAATGCTTGACACTGCCCCCCTGCTTTGTTATAATAGTCTTGTTATTTTGGAAAGACCGACAGGTGGTGAATCCCATATGTGCCAAAAAAAGAAAGCATTTGTGGAAAATCGTGACCAATATCGTGGTGTTTTCTCCTTTTGCTCGATTGGCGTTTTACTGGCAGCCTTGACGGGCTGCTTCGCATTTATTTGGTATCGTTTTTATAGTGATTTTTTGTTGCTGCCGTTTTATCGGCGTGGCAACTGGGTCATGATTTTGTTATATGCCGTCCTAGTATTGTTATTTGGGAAGGCATTTGGTGGGCTGAAAGTGGGCTATTTAAAGCGAAGCGATTCGTTTTATAGTCAGATGCTTTCCATGTTTTGCGTGAATTTGGTGACATATTTACAAGTCAGCCTCATCAGCCGACATTTTGCAAGGCTCTTGCCGTTTGTGATTTTAATGGGCATCGACTTGATTATCCTGCTGCTGTGGATTTTTTTCTGCAATAAGCTTTATTTTCAACTTTACCCTCCAAGGCGGTTAGTTGTCGTCTATGGCGACCGAGCAGCCGCAGAACTGGTATTGAAAATGAGCCAGCGAGTGGAAAAGTATATGATTTGTGCTTGTGTGGATAGCCATCAGGAAAAATCCGCCATTGTGGAAACGATTGCAAACTATGAAGGCGTGATTCTCTGCGATGTGCCAGGGCAGCTGCGAAACGATCTTTTGAAATACTGTTTCTCTCGGCAGATGCGAACTTACATTGTTCCGAAGATTTCAGATATTATCATCCGAGGCGGTGAAGAGATTCGCTTGTTTGATACGCCGTTGGTGCTCTGTCGAAACAGTGGCTTGCGGCTGGAACAGCGATTTGTAAAACGACTGTTTGATTTGGCATTTTCGCTGATTTTAGCAGTGCCAGTACTGCTGGTGAGTATTGGGGTCTGTATCGCCATTAAACTGGATGATGGTGGACCAGTACTCTATCGGCAGAAACGCTTGACGTACAACGGGAAACCGTTCTATGTTTATAAATTTCGCAGCATGGTCTGCAATGCCGAAGAACATGGCCCACAGCTGGCAAAAAGCGAAGATGACCGCATTACCCGTGTGGGCAGAGTGCTCCGAAAATGTCGGTTGGACGAGCTGCCGCAGCTTTGGAACATTTTCAAGGGTGATATGGCAGTCGTTGGGCCAAGACCAGAACGTCCGGAACTGGCAGAAAAATACGAAGAAGAGATGCCGGAATTTGCATTTCGTCTGCGAGTAAAGGCAGGTTTGACGGGATATGCACAAGTTATCGGGCTGTATGATACAACCCCATACGACAAGTTGAAAATGGACTTGATGTATATTGAAAAATATTCCCTGCTGCTGGATTTGCAGATTTTGCTAATGACCATTAAGACGGCACTTTTTCCGGGAGAGTCGAACGAGGAACTGCATGAGCAGACCCATATTCCCGTACAAAAACATGTGGCAGAACCGGAGGCAGCTGCTTCCGAGGAAAAAAAGGAGAACAAATCATCATGAAATTGACTGCTGTTATTATGGCAGGTGGACGAGGCGAACGCTTCTGGCCACGCAGCCGCACGGCAAAACCAAAACAATTCCTTTCCCTGACAGCGGACAAGGAAACCATGCTGCAAAAGACGGTCAACCGTCTGAAACCCTTGCTGGAGATGGATGCCATTTATGTAGTCACCAATCAGCGGTATGCTGCCCTTGTGCAGGAACAGCTGCCGGAACTGCCAGCAGAAAACATTCTGCCCGAACCATGCAGCCGCAATACAGCTCCCTGTATTGGACTGGCGGCAGCGGTGATTCAGAAACGCTGCGGGGAAGCCATGATGCTGGTATTGCCGTCTGACCATTTGATTCGTTATGAATCCCTGTATGTAGATACCTTGCGGCAGGCAATCGCCGTTGCAGAGCAGGGCGAGCGGCTCGTTACCATTGGCATTCCGCCAACGTATCCGGAAACGGGTTATTGTTATATTCGCTTTGCCAACCGTTCAGAATCCCATATGCCGGGCGTTTATCCAGTGGAGAAGTTTGTAGAAAAGCCGGATTTGGACACGGCAAAGGAATATTTGGCAGCTCATTGCTACCTCTGGAACAGTGGGATGTTTGTTTGGAAGAGCAGCACCATTCTGCACAATCTGGAGCAGTTCTTGCCGACGGTTTACGCTGGCTCGATGGAGATTGCCGCAGCAGATGGAACAGATGCCTTTTCAGACACCTTGGAACGGGTCTATGAGGGATTCCCGAGCGAATCTGTAGACTATGGCATCATGGAAAAGGCAGACCAGATTTTCACCGTGCCGGGCAGCTTTGGCTGGGATGATGTTGGAAACTGGCTGGCGATGGAACGCATCAATAAGACGAACGATTATGGCAACTATATTGAGGGCGATGTTATCACCGTCAACACGCAGAGAAGTATTATCTGCGGACAGAAAAAACTGATTGCAGCCGTTGGGGTGGAAAATCTGATTGTGATTGATACCGAAGATGCAACCTTGATTTGTGCAAAGGACAGCACGCAAGACGTGAAAAAGGTCATTGAAAACCTGCGAATTTGCAATCGGGACGCATTGTTATAAAGACAACCAAGAATAAATAGATGGTAAAAAGGTAGAAGTAGGAGGAAATAAAAACAATGAGCAAACATGCATTGATTACCGGAATTACGGGACAGGATGGTTCTTATTTAGCAGAATTGCTGCTGGAAAAGGGCTATGAAGTATATGGACTGATGCGGAGAAAGAGTGTCGTTGATTACGGCAACGTCGACCACATCAAGGAAAAAATTCATTTCATCTATGCCGACATGACCGATGAAATTTCTCTGATTCGTGCGATGCAGATTTCACAGGCAGATGAAGTTTACAATCTGGCAGCACAGTCTTTTGTTGCAACCAGCTGGGAACAGCCGATGGCAACCGCTGAAATTGACGCACTGGGCGTTACAAAGATGCTGGAAGCAATCAAGTTTGTAAAGCCGTCTTGCCGGTTCTATCAGGCATCGACTTCTGAAATGTTTGGTCTGGTACAGGAAATGCCGCAGACGGAAAAGACGCCGTTCTATCCGAGAAGCCCGTACGGCGTTGCAAAGCTGTATGGTCACTGGATTACCAAGAACTATCGGGAGAGTTTCAACCTGTTTGCCTGCTCCGGTATCCTGTTCAACCATGAATCGGAACGCAGAGGGCTGGAATTTGTCACTAGAAAGATTACCACCGCAGCTGCTCGGATTTCTCTGGGCTTGCAGGATCATGTAGAACTGGGCAATCTGGATGCAAAGCGGGACTGGGGTCACTCTAAGGACTATGTTCGTGCAATGTGGCTGATGCTTCAGCAGGATGCACCGGATGATTATGTCATTGCAACCAATGAAACCCGTACCGTTCGGGAATTTGTTGAGATTGCCTTTGCTCATGTGGGCATTGAAATTGCATGGCAGGGCAGCGGTACCGATGAAATCGGTGTGGATCGCAAGACAGGCAAGACCGTTGTCACCATCAATCCGCAGTTCTTCCGTCCGGCAGAAGTACAGGTCTTGTTGGGCAATCCGACAAAGGCAGAAGAAAAGCTCGGCTGGAAGCGGGAAATTTCGTTCAAGGAACTGGTAGAACGGATGGTTCGCCACGATTTGGAACTGGCAAAAAAAGAAGTACAGTAAATCAATTTTGCAGAAAAAGGAGGGAACGGCATGCGGATTGCCTTGGATGCACTGCCATTGGTCAGCAGTCGCATGACTGGAATTGGATACTGTGAAGCCGGACAGGTGCAGGCGATGATGATGCTGCATCCGGAAGAGCAGTATGTCCTACAGTTTTTTGACAAAGGCGATGGGGTAGAAAAACGGAAACGGCTGTATTATTACGAGCAGCAGCGAAATGTCAGCGTTCGACAGGGGCATTTTTCCGGTTATCTGTACCGCCTGATGACCACGGCAATTCCGCTGCCGTACCGTGCATTTTTTGGAAAAGATGCAGATATTACGCACTTTTTCAATTATATCATTCCGCCGGGGGTTGCTGGAAAGCGAATTGTAACCGTGCATGATATGGTTTATAAGACGTTTCCGGAAACCGTACGGGGACGGACACGCTTCATGTTGGAGTCCGGCTTGCAGCGTTCGCTGCATCGGGCAGATTTGATTGTGACCGACTCGGAATTTTCCAAAACGGAAATCATCCGGTATTTTCCGGCGACGGAAGAACGAATTCGAGTTGTGCCCTGCGGTGTGGATAAGCTGCGGTTTTCTCCGATGCCGCCGGCAGCCGCTCCGGCAATTGAAGAACTGAAACGGCGGATGCACTTACAGACAAATTATTTTCTCTATCTGGGGACATTAGAGCCTCGAAAAAACTTAGATCGCCTGATTCGGGCATATGCCCTCTTAAAGCAGCAGCATCCGGATGCACCGCAGCTGGTACTAGCTGGCGGTTACGGCTGGCGGAATAATCACATTTATCAGCTGGTGCAGACACTGCATTTAGAGGACGATGTGTTATTTACCGAATATGTACCAGAAGAAGATGTGCAGCCGCTGTTGTGCGGAGCAATGGCGTTTGTATTCCCCTCTGTTTATGAGGGCTTTGGTATGCCGCCGCTGGAAGCAATGGCATGCGGAACGCCAGTCTTGACAACACGGGCAGCCTCCCTGCCGGAAGTGGTAGGCGATGCCGCTGTGATTGTTGACCCACACCATACCGAGGACATTGCACAGGGACTGGAAAAGTTATTCCTAGATGCAGCACTGCGGGAACGACTGCAAAAAGAGGGCTTGCGGCGAGCAGCAATGTTTTCTTGGGAAAACGCAGCCGCTGCCCTTTATGATGTTTATCAGGAGGCACTGACACGATGAGCAGACCGCTTCGGATTTTACTGGTAAACAAAGCTTATCCGCCGCATATTGGCGGTATTGAAACGCTGGTGCGGCAGTATGCACGCTATTTTCAGACACAGTTTTCCGCAGAGGTACAGGTTTTGGTCTGTCAGGAAAAGGGCAAAACGGCACGGGAAACCATCGAGGGTGTTCCGGTGCTGCGAGCCGGAAGTATTGGGACTTATTTTTCCTGTCCGCTCTCCGGTTCGTTTCTTCGCTATTTTCGAAAGTATGCCAAACAAGCGGATGTGGTGATGATTCACATGCCGTTTCCTTTGGCGGATTTGGCATGCCTGCTCTCAGGCTATCGGGGACGGGTCGTGCTGGCATGGCATAGCGATGTCATCAAGCAGAAGACCTTGCTGCGGTTTTACGCACCATTGCTGCGGTGGCTGCTTCGGCGAGCAGATTGTATTCTGACTGCAACACAGGGACATATTGACAGTTCTGCATTTCTTCCAGCCGTTCGGGAAAAATGCAAGGTGATTCCCTATGGCATTGACCTTGCAGCTTATCGGGCAGCCCCAGCGTATCCGGTTTTACAGCCGCATTCCAATCACCCGAAAGCCGTCAAGGCGTTGTTTGTCGGGCGGCTGGTCTACTATAAGGGCGTAACGGTTTTGCTGAAAGCAATGCAGCAGGTACAGAATTGTGAATTGTTTCTGATTGGCAGCGGAAAGCTACAGGATACCTTGCAGCAGATGGCAGAAGGTATGAACACGGTGCATTTTCTCGGCAGCCTGTCCGATGCAGATTTACGGGCAGCCTTGCAGGAATGTGATTTTCTGGTGCTGCCGTCTGTGGCAAACAGCGAAGCATTCGGACTGGTGCAGTTGGAGGCGATGGTTTATGGAAAGCCTGTCATCAATACCGCTTTGCCAACGGGTGTGCCACATGTCAGCTTAGATGGCGAAACAGGACTGACTGTTCCGCCGGAATCGGAAACTGCTCTGGCAAAGGCGATGCAAACGCTGGTATCCGATGCGGATTTGCGGAGCAGGTACGGAGCAGCTGCAAAGAAACGAGTCGAAACGGTTTTTGCGGAAGATGTGGTCATGCAGCAGGTTTATGATGTGCTTGCAGATTCCATTTTATAACAAATATAAATATAAAAATTGCAATATCATTCAAAAGAAAGGGAAATGATTATGAAAGCAATGCTGATTGGCGGTGCTGGATTTGTTGGAAAACATCTTGCAATCCATCTCGCAAATACTTATGGCTGGGAGATTGTCATTACAGGGCTGCCGGAAGAACGGGAAGCAATCGAACGCAGCAGCTTAGGACGTTTTATTCCGGTGAACATCTTAGAAAAAGGACAGATTCAGGCAGTATTGGAGCAGGAACGGCCGCATTATATTTTCCATCTGGCAGCACAGAGTTCCGTTGCCCGTTCTTGGAAGAATCCGCAGGCAACCATTGATGTGAATATCAAGGGCTGTGCGAACTTGCTGGATGCCATTCGTTCCATAGAAATTTACGACCCAAAGATATTATTGATTGGTTCGGGCGATGAATATGGCAGATTGCCGGATGGCATTCGAGTGGTTTCAGAAACAACGCTGCCGTGTCCGGGCAATCCATATGCCATGACAAAAGCTGCACAGACGATGTTAGGGCAGGTTTATGCTCATGCTTACCGGATGCATATTGTTCTGGCAAGACCGTTCAATCACATTGGGCCAGGACAGATGGCAGGCTTCGTTGTATCGGACTTCTGCAAGCAGGTTGCAGAGATTTTGAACGGTGCAGAGCCAGTGGTACGGGTCGGTAATCTGACCGCTTCCCGGGACTTTACGGATGTACGGGACGTGGTACGGGCGTATGGTCTGCTGATTCAGCATGGCGTACCGGGTGAAATCTACAACATTGGTTCGGGAACAGCCGTTTCCATTCAGTCGCTGTTAGATGAAATCATCCGGCAGAGTGGCATTTCTATTTCAGTACAGCATGACCCGCAGAAATTCCGCCCGGTAGATTATCCAAGCATTGCAGCAGATATTTCAAAGTTGCAGCGAGCAATTGACTGGAAGCCGGAAATTTCGCTGGAACGTACCATTGCAGATACACTGACAGACTGGCAGATTCGGTTGAAGAACAAGGTCAATTGATGGAAAAAGGGGTTCAACATGGAGGAACACACGGAGCAAAAGCGGGTTATGGCAGATACATATATGGAAGAAGTATGGGAACAGCAAGCAGTCAAAAACTGGTCGAAGCCGATGCACAATTTCGGGGTACGACAGAATGCATTTAATCAGAGTGCTGACCAGCGGATTCGGGCATTGGAATCAGAAAATTTGCAGCTGCGGACACAGATTCGGACACTGATGCAGCAGACCGAGGAGCTTTCTCAGATTGCCAAGCGACAGAAAGAACGGCTGCGGCAGGAAGAGCAGCGAAATCGGGAGATTTTCGGACGGGTTGCAGCAATGCTGGATCGCATGCGGAATGATTTGGATCGTGTGCGGCTTTCTACCCAGCTGAACAGCAATGCCATTGACCGGCTGATGCTGGAGGATGAAGCAGAACCAGAGGCAGTGGAAGAGCCTTTGACCACGATGGAAGAACCAGCAGAAGAAGTACTGGAAACGCTAGAGGAAGCAGAAACAGTAGAAACCGTTGCAGCAGTGGAATCCATTGAACCAGAAGCAGAACCGGAGCAGGTGACAGAAACCATAGAGCAACCTGTTGAACCGGAAACAACGATTGAACCGAAAGACAGCTATGTAGAATGAGATTGCAGGAGATTTTTTAGTATTCTTGCAGGTGATGATAGATGGATACAGAAAAAGCCATTCTTGATACAGAATTGTATCAGGAACGGCTTTCTTTTTGTGTTCAAATCTTGTCATTTTTTACAACAAATTTTATTGGTCATTGTGCAGTTGTACAAAATTGTTGGTTTTTCACAAAAAGTGCTTGCAAAAAAAAAACAGTATAATATGTACAACGACATTGACCAGTCAAGTCGTATAAACTTAAGCTTAAGAATCTATTAAGTTGGAGGTGATAGAAACATGAATAAGTACACAGTTGTTTTTAAGTATTCTAGCGATGGAGAACATTGGTGTCATACTTCGAGAATCATTGAAGCAGAATCGGATTTTAGTGCCATGGAAATGATTAAAAGCCGTTATCCCTATGTTGAAATTGTTGGTGTACGCAAAACAGGATAAGTCTTTTTCATTGTGTGAAGCACTGTTTCAAGGGATGCATTTGTATGCTTTGTTATAGTGGAAAGTATCATAAAATCGGCACAGAAAAAACCGTTCTCGGTACAGAAGTATACCGGGAACGGTTTTCTTTTTGATCTAACAGGCAATTGAGAAATTAAGAATAGTCTACCAAATCAAATGCAGTAACTCTGCCGTTCTCAATGTAGAACGAATATGCCTTCTGCCCATTGGAAACCGTGTCATAGATGGAAACCACATAGGAGCTGGCAGTTTCTGCTTCTGGAACAATGTCAACATTGAATTGTGCCTCCAAGTCTGCAACGGAACTGCCAATGCCGACAACGCCAACTCGAATATCAGATGGTGAGCCTTCATAGACCTCTACTTCAAAGATATTGCAAGCCTGTGCATCGGTCGGGGAAGTGGACATATTTTCCAGCCCAAGGGTCAGCGTAGCATCCGAATTGGAATACCAATTGTAATCCTGTGATTCAATGGTTGGGTCAACGGAACAGTCTACCAGCTTAATCAAATCCATGTTGTTTTCATAGAACCGGAACAGCTTTCCGCCGTTGTAAGTAATGGCAGCAATGGAAAGATCTGCATCAATCCGCTGTTCGTTGTCAGAAGAATCGGTTGTGTCTGTGGTATCCGTTGGAATTTCTGTTTCGACACCGTCTTCTACCGGTCTATCACTATCTGCTGGCAAGGTGGTAATGTCGGAATCAGAACTCTGTGTATTCAAATCATCTCCGCCATTGATTTCATCATAAATGGAATCAGCAAAATTGTCCGCATCCTGAATGCCCAGAGCAGAAGCAATCTTTTTCAGGCAGTCCTTTGTCTGTGTGCCATCGCCAAAGTAAGCGTCCTTTGTAGCATCATCGGACAAGTCCAAAGAATCCGATGGAATATTCAGTGCTAAGTCGTCGCCCTTGTCGGTGCTTAGCGTGCAGGAGATGGTTGCATAGTTAGTGCCGCCAACTGCCCAGTCAACGGAGAATGTCTGTGACTTTCCATCTGAATCCAGACTCAAGGTGAACAGATTTGGTTCATCCTCTGTGGAAGCGGTCAGACTGCCGGAGCAGTATCCCCGTTCGTCATCAACAATCTTGAAATCTTCCAGATCCAGCAGAACAGAATTTTCTTCCAGAGCAACCGTGATTGTGCCGCTGTAGGTATCCTTAGAACCTTCAGACAGAACCCCGCTGACGTTCAGCCCGTTGACATCGAAATAAACGCCAATTTGCTTGCCATCTTTTCCGGCATAGCATTCCAACAAAGAGGAATCAGCGTCGTCGGGATCTGCAATGCGGCAGCCGCGAATCGTTCCGGTTGGGTCAACATAGAGGGTGACGGTTGCTGATTCTGTAACGGTGGTGTCGTTCCAGTTGTCCAGAGCTTCTTGCAGGTTGGATTGAAATTCGTCTTCTGTCATCAAATCTGATGCAGCAAAATAGTGCGAGATGGTGCGATCTTCCTTCACTTCTTCAAGCAGTTCCTTGACAACGGTTTTCAGTTCATCGCCCTGATAGGTTGCTTCAAGGGCAGTATAGGAGAAAGTTGTGTCTGCAATGCTCAGTTCCTGATTTTTCAGCAGGGCAATGGTCGCATCGCTGTCAGCGACGATTTCGCCGTACCGCTGGAATATACTGTTCAGGTCAGAGGGAGAAATGCGGTCTTCGAGGACTTCCGGTGTCAGGAACAGGGAAGAGGAATTCAGTGCGGAGGAGTCGATAGAAGAATCGAATTCGTCAGAGAGGTCATATTCTTCTTCGGTGAGGGTTTCAACGTCTTGCCATGTCATGGAAAGATACTGGTCGGATACAGATGGAATCTGTAAATAAACATTATTCGCATCCGCTACGACGTTGCCCTCTAAGACATCTTCACCATTGAGGGTAATCGTTACCGTTCCGCCCATCTTGTCGGCTTCTACTTTTCCGCTGAGCGTGATTGCAGCAGATGTCAGCGTAATGGTTTCATCGGTATCAACATCGCTGTTGAGTTCTTCCTGCAACTTTTTCTGTCCTTCTTCACTGAGAGTGATGTTCATAGACAGATTGGATTGCGGTTCTTCCTTGGAGCGAGAGAGGGAACTGTCGTAGCGGTCAGAAACCGAACGCCCCCAGTCCTTTGTATTTTTTTCAATGATCCATTGATAGTAATCGCTTTCGCTGCTGAAATTCATCTTTGCGAAGTTCTTTACGGTGTCGCTGGCAGCATAGGCAATGCCTGTTCCTGCTCCGAGGACAACCACAGCACTGACAACAGAGATGACAGCGATTTTCCAGCCCTTCATTTTCTTTTTGGACTTTGCACCGACAATCTGACCATTCAGCGAGAAGTCAGGCTGCTGAAATGGCGGTGGTGTCTGGGAAAAAGAAGGCGGAGTTTCTGGCTGCGGTGGAGTAGTTGTTGCATCCGCAGACGGAGCAGGCTGTTGAAACGGATTTGCTGCCGAAGCAGCAGCGGCATCATTTGCCGGAGTTGAGGTTGGAGTTGCATCGTTTTGCGGCGGTGCGAAACCAGCGTGGTCGGATTCCGGCAGATTATTTTTAAAATCGTCCATGAAGATACTCCTTTTTATAAAAATAGACTGTTCGTATTATATCATATTTTTTTTCAAAAGTCAACGATTGCAAAAAAGTGTTTTTTGCCAGTTTGGTTCTCAAAAGCAGGAAAAAAGAAAAAGCAAAAACCGCAAATCCTTTGTTTGGATTTGCGGTTTCAAGATACTTTTTGGAGTCCATCGAAATCTGGTGGTGATTACTTGGCGTAATCTACAACCCGACTTTCTCGGATGAGGTTGATTTTGACTTGTCCCGGGTAGTTCATTTCGTTTTCGATCTGCTTTGCGATTTGACGGGCAATCAGCACCATCTTTTCATCGTTGACCTTTTCCGGAACGACCATAACCCGAACTTCACGGCCAGCCTGCAACGCATAACATTTTTCAACACCGTCATACGATGCACAAATATTTTCGAGCTGTTGCAGCCGCTTGATGTAGTTTTCGTAGTTTTCGCTTCTTGCTGCCGGACGAGCCGCAGAAATGGCATCCGCAGCCTGTACGATACAGGCAAGTGCTGTTCTCGGTTCAACATCGTTGTGGTGGGCTTCCACTGCATGGATGATTTCTGGACTTTCGTTGTACTTCTTGCAGACATCCACGCCAATCTGTACATGAGAGCCTTCAATTTCAGCAGTCAGAGCCTTACCAATGTCGTGCAGCAAACCGGCACGCCGTGCCATGTTGGCATCCAGTCCCAGTTCCGAGGCAAGGACGCCGCAGAGCTTGGAAACTTCGATGGAATGCTTCAAGACATTCTGCCGATAGCTGGTACGGTAATAAAGCCGTCCCAACAGCTTGATCATTTCGTTGTTGATGCCATGAACATTGGTTTCCAGAACAGCATGTTCGCCTTCTACACGAATCCGCTGTTCCACTTCTCGTTTTGCCTTTTCCACCATTTCTTCAATCTTGGTCGGATGGATTCTGCCGTCCGCAATGAGTTTTTCCAGAGCGATACGGGCAATTTCACGCCGAACCTGATCGAAACAGGAAAGTGTAATGGCTTCCGGTGTATCATCGATAATCAAGTCCACGCCGGTGAGGGTTTCCAGTGTCCGGATGTTTCTGCCCTCTCTGCCGATGATACGACCTTTCATTTCATCGTTAGGCAGCGGCACAACCGAAACTGCCGATTCCGAAACCTGATCGGATGCACACTTTGCAATGGCGAGGGAGATGTAGTTTCTTGCTTTCTCCTCACAGTCATCCTTGAGCTGCTGCTCATACTGGGTGATTTTCATTGCCTTTTCATGCACCAGTTCGTCTTCCAGATGTTGCAGGATGTATTCCTTTGCCTGTTCCCGAGTGAATTCTGAGATTCGTTCCAGAACATCCATCTGGCTATTCTTGATGGCTTCGGCTTCTGCAAGCCGTTCTTCCACGCTTTTTTGTTTGCGGGAAAGATTGTCCTCTTTGCGTTCGAGGTTTTCCAGTTTTTTGTCCAGAGATTCTTCTTTCTGCTGTACTCTTCGTTCCTGTCTGCTGACTTCAGAACGGCGGTCTTTGATTTCCTTTTCCGCATCGGCACGCAGCTGAAAGACCTCATCTTTGGCTTCCAGTAATACGCTTTTCTTTTGCTGTTCTGCTTCTTTCTTGGCATCGTGAATGACACGAGCCGCTTCTTTTTCGGCAGAGCCAATTTCCGCTTCTGCCTGTTGCTTTCGTTGCTGAATCCCGTCCTGTACACCTTTGGTGTAGCCTTTTTGGGTGGCAGTATGGTTGGTGACCAAAACCGCAGCCACACAGATGACGCAGGCAACCAGACAAACGATTACAATTTCCATTTTTTGCACGCCCTCCTTTGATTGAATCACTTATCTTACAATCGGTTTCCCGTTGGGCGGTGTGCAGAAAAAAACGAACGTAGCGAATCCTGACGCATCCAGTACCATATCCTATTTTACAAGTTGCCAAAAGCCGCAGGGCGGGCAAGATTGCCGAAACCGATGCGGATTTATCCATAAAAAGGGAAGCAAATTCTGCTCGGAGAGCAGCAGCTTCCGCTGATGTAAAAAAAAGAACCGTCTGCTTGTTTGTGCAGAACCCCTATATTCTGAAAGCTGCACGCCGCAATTCCAATAAAAAAACGGACGCCATTTTTCTAACAGCATCCGCAACCGGATTTGTAATATACAGCTCTTTTATTTTACACTGTTTTCGAAAAAAAGTCAAGAGATTCCCGAAACTTTTCCGGAACGGAAGCTGTAAATTTTTATTGGGTAGAGTGGCAGCGTTGGAAGCGGCATCCGGTTTTGCCGGAAAAAAGCGGTTGAAATTTTAGAAGTTGTTCGCTTTTTCGACAAGAAACGGCGAGAAAATTTGTGCAACTTGTTCCGTTTGCCGGCTTTTTTGCAAATGGAATTGACAACCTCACGGGAAGTGTGGTAAAATAACAATACATGTACCGGTGTATCTTGCCCCAAAATACGCAAATCAGAATTTGCAGAATTAGAAAAAGGAGGAAAACCATATGGCACGACACGACGATCGGGGAACGATTCTTTGGACAGATAAAAAGCGAACCTTTCTGGGGTTGCCGCTTTCTTTCACCAGATATTATTTGACAGACCATCAGCTGATTACAAGAGTGGGTTTTCTCTCCATAAAAGAGGATGAAATTGAACTGTATCGCATTGTGGACAAACGAATTGAACAGACGTTCTTCCAGCGGCTGTTTGGCTGCGGCACAGTCATCATTCTCAGTCGGGATGAAGACACGCCGGAAAAACACCTGGTTTCCATTCGGCATCCGCAGCAGGTTTCCAAGCTCATCGGCAATTCTGTTCGGGAGCGGCAGGAAAGTTTGCGGATCGCTGGCAGAGATATGATCGGTGCAGCATTTGTGGGCGACGGAAATGGACGGATTTCTGCTCCTTATCAAGCACCGGGTGATCTGGATGGAGAAGATGACGATCTGCTGTAAAGCAGATTACAGACTGCATTTCTTTTGGATGGAATATCCGGGGCGTTTCGGATGCCCTATTGGCAAAAAAGCGGACAGGACAGCAGAAACGAATAGAGAGATAAAGGAGATCCTGAGTATGCTTTCATTTATTACAGAAAAACTGACAGCATGGGAAAAGCTGAAAGCAGAAACCCGCCCGATATTTATTTATGGGATGGGTGACGGTGCAGAAAAAATCATGCGGGTTTTTCAGGAGAAAGGGATACCGTTTGCCGGTATTTTTGCAAGCGATGATTTTGTAAGAGGCCATTCTTTTGCAGGCCACAAAGTGCGGAAACTTTCCGAAATTGAAGCAGCCGTAGACGATTTTGTGATTGTACTGGCGTTTGCTGCTGGTTATCAGTCCTTAGTCGATAAAATCGTGGACATCAGCAAACGGCATACGCTGCTCGTTCCGGATGTACCGGTTGCCGGAGGCGGTTTATTCACCTATGATTATTGTCTGGAACATGCGGACGAAATCGAAACAGTTTATAACCTGTTGGCAGATGACTATTCCAGAGAAGTCTATGCCAGCATTTTGAATTTTAAAATCAGTGGGGAAATTCATTATCTGATGGATGTCACCACGCCAAAATCCGAAATTTATCGGAAGCTGATGCACTTGACCCCGAATGAAATTTATGTGGATTTGGGTGCTTACAATGGTGATACGATTCGGGAAGTGCTGCAATATACCCGTGGCAAATATATCCGGATTTATGCAATGGAGCCAGACCGCAAGAACTTTAAGAAACTCCTGAAGAATACAGATGGTATGCAAAATGTCTATCCGTTCCATGCAGCGGCTTGGTGTACGGATACACAAGTACCATTCGCCACAAAGGCAGGCAGACAGTCTGCGGTAACTGCAACAGGGCAGACGATTGATGCCAGAACCGTGGACAGCGTTTTAGAGGGCAGACCTGCAACTTTGATTAAAATGGATGTCGAGGGCTGCGAACGGGAAGCACTCTGGGGTTCTGCTCAGACGATTGCCCACTATACACCAAAGCTGATGGTTTCGCTGTATCACCGCAATGAAGATATGTTCTCATTGCCGCTGCTGATTCAGAAGCTGAACCCGAATTACGATATTTATATCCGGCATCAGCTCTATATTCCGGCATGGGAAACCAACCTCTATGCCGTTCCCAAAAAACAGAACTAGGGCAGCTGTTCTTGCAGTTGCTGCAAAAAAAGCCGGCTCTTGCAGGACAGTGCAGAGTCGGTTTTTTCGTGAAAAAAACAGGAAAAGGGAAATAGTATCCAAAATTTGTTAAATTCCTATAAAAACAGATGTTGAATTTTAGTGAAAATTCAGAAAAAATTGGATATGGGTTGACAGTTTCATCCAGCTGTGATACAATATAGGAAATTCCATGCAGAGATATGATAAAAAAGCAATGGGGCTGATACTTTTTTCATGAGAAGCAATGCCCTTATTTTTGTTTCAGAAATCGATCATGTTTGGAGTATTCTAAAATTGCATCCTTCTATTTCCTTGTGGGATTCCCATGGGAATCCATGTGGTATAACCTGTCCGGGCACGGCTGTCGCTTATAACGTGTCCGGACAACCTGTTTTTTAGAGAAATGGACAAAAATTGAATCTTGTGTTTGTGCAGTTCCAACGAAAATATTTTTTCTTGTGGAAAACTGATTGACATTTTGGAGAAGAACTGCTATAATAAAGTCATACCAGTAAAACGGATGCAAAAACGAATACTTCAATTTTTCTTTTTCTCATTGTTGGAATGACGCAGTCGGTCGAAAAACCGGCTGCGTCATTTTGTTTGTGGATATTTTATTTTTGCAACAGCGTTATGAGTTGGATTCGGTCGGCATAGCGGTCTGCATTGGAGCAGATTCAATGTCCAGCAGGTCATCTGGGTGGAAGGTATAGGAAATCAATTTGCTATCATCCTGATTGTCGCCGCTTCCGCCAGCCAGCGGACTATACAGCAATACGCCTTCTTGGTAGTCCTCATAGACTTCTGCACCAATGTAACCTGTTACAGTTGCTCCGGCAGGAATCGGCTGGGAGAAATCTTCAACATCTTGTCCGAATTGCTGATAAGTTGCCCGCATGGATTGAATGGTAAACGCATCAAACGGCTTTCCGTCTAACTGAATCTGACAGGTTTGCAGGAAGTTGGCGGAAATCGGGGCATCGGTCTGGTTGGAAACCGTAAACGAGAAGAAAATTGCATTGCAGTTCTGTCCGTTGTGCACATCGGTGATGGAAGAACGATAAACGCCGTTTAAGGTGACAGTTGCACCGTCGACATTCTGGTCTGTTCCGACTTCGCCCGGAATGATGGTTGTGACGACCGTTGTACGGGGAACGGTTTTCTTTGAAGTGGTTTTGGTGTTGGAATCTGCACAGCCGCTCAGCAATAGAGCAAGCGTTAGACCGCCGCAGAGTACGAGATGAGAAATTTTCATAAAAAAATCCTTTCTGTTGTTCTGAATCGAGGAATAGATTCAGAATTGGTTATCATAAAATAGCAAAAGCCGCACTTGCACCATTCAGATGGGCAAGGCGGCTTTCACGAAAACAATTTAGTCCTCAACAATTGCCTGAACTGGGCAGGTGTCTGCACAAGAACCGCAAGAGATGCAAGAATCTGCATCAATTACATAGGTGCTGTCGCCTTCCTTGATTGCTTCTACTGGACATGCGTCTGCACAAGAACCGCAAGAAAGACATGCATCAGTGATTTTATATGCCATTGCTGTTTCACCTCCGGAAACCAGATTTCACACAGGGAAATCCTGTACGCTCTTATTATAGCAGATTCCCTTGTGAAATGCAAGTGGTTTTCCATGGAAAGCAAAAAACTTTTTTTCAGCGAATCGCACAAATCCATTGGTGTTGAAGGGCTGGTTATTCTGCAATATGTTCCAAAGCCTGCCGGAAAATGGTATAGATATGGTCGTCTGCGAGGGCATAAAAAATAGACTTTCCCTCTCTGCGGCTGCTGACGAGGCGGGCTTGTTTTAAGATGCGGAGTTGATGAGAGATGGCAGACTGTGTCATGCCTAGCCGGTTTGCGATCTCTTGGACGCAGGCTTCCTGTTGAAACAACGCAAAGAGAATGCGGACACGGGTGGGGTCGCCGAATACCTTGAAGAGGTCTGCCATGCTTTGCAGGGCAGGGTCATCGGGTGCAAGAATATCCGTCATATGGGTGCACCTTCCTTTCTGTTCCATTCCGAAAAATGGGGGATACTTTAATGATACGCAATTTTTTTGGATTTGTCAATCCCTGTTTCATGACAAAATCCACAATTTGTTTGGAACAAGGCTGTTTGTCACAAAAGTTCGTATTAAAATTTAGTGATTGTATACAAATTGTTTGATATTTCAGATAGTCCAGATTCTAATTTTTCTGTTATAATAATTTTATATTTATGAAAAAATAAGAAAGGTGGCTTTCGGATGCAAAAGACGATTTTTCGTACAAAATCGACCATCCCTTGTCGGGATGATGCAGAATTGGCTTCCGAACAGACTTATCAGACTGCATTTACTGCATGGCAGGAACAGCCGGGCAATGAATTTTCGTTTCGACAGCCGGGATCAACAACGCAAGCAGTTTTTTTAGAGGGAATGGGCTTACAGGAAGAAGAGCCAGCGGTTTTAGAACGGCGGGCATTACAGCGAATTTCCAATCAACTTGGAATTTTATTTCTCCATCAGTTATTATCGCCCTATTTGGTATTGATTTTCTGTGTGGTTGTATTTTCTTTGTTGGGGGGGTCGCTCTCTTATTCGCTCCATGATAATGTATTATATGGCTCCAATAACCTTGTTTTGCTGACTATGATTTTGCGAAAAATTGTGCGGTTTGGTGTTCCGATTTTTATGGCGAAGCGGCTCTTGAAGATGCCAAAGACCGTGACTTGCTGCCGACAAAAGACCGTGCCTTCTACTTGGATTCGGACGTTGGGCATTACGATGTGTGTCTTTTTCGCATTTGGCATGATTCTCAATTTTTTGCCGGAATCCAGTATACACTACATTACCTTGGGGGCACTTTCCCATACAATTCTCTGTATGGATACCCAGCATCAGATATTCTACTTTATATTTGTGCTGATTTTCCGTCCGATTTTTGAAACGATGCTGTACAATGGCAGTATCATGCATGTGCTGCGGCAGTTTGGCGATGATACCGCAGTTTTGCTGACCGCAACCTTTTCCGCATTGATGGCGGAGAATCTGGTGACGGGCATTTCAACCTTTGCCGTTTCTATTTTGGCAGCCAGAGAAATTCTGCGGGATGAAAATATCTATATGGGTTTGTTCTCTCGTTCGGTTTATTATACGTTGATGTTTGTACTGTTTCATACATCTATTTTCCGGAATAATGTGCCGATCCCAAACCGAATGCTTTGGATTTTAATTATTGGCATTGTTGGAATGTTGTTGGGTACTTTGGTGATTTGGAAAGCACCATTTCAGGGAAGCAAACGGTTTTATTCCATTCGTTCTGCTGGAAAGTGCAGTTTAATCTTTTTGATACAGGCAAACTTGATGACGGTTTGTGTGTTTGTTTCGCTGGCACTTTCTGTCGTTTCTTTGATTTTGTAATCGCAATCAGGAGGGCATAGATGCAAGAACTTTATGTGCCGCAGGAACGTTATATGCGGCGAGCGTTGGAGTTGGCAGAATATGCGGCTTCTCTGGGAGAAGTTCCCGTTGGGGCAGTGGTGGTTCATAAGCCGACGGACCGGATTATCGGAGAGGGCTGGAACTTGCGGGAGTCTGGAAAATCTCCGCTGGCACACGCTGAAATCATGGCGATTGATCAGGCAAGCCGAACACTGGGCGGCTGGCGAGTGATTGACAGTGCAATTTATGTGACATTAGAACCTTGTCCGATGTGCTGCGGAGCAATTCTACATGCACGCTTAGACCATTTGGTTTTTGGAGCATATGACCCGAAAGGCGGTGCAGTGGCATCGGTAGAATCCATGTTTGATTTGCCGTATAACTATCACCCAACCATTGAAGGCGGATTTTTGCAGGAGAACTGTGCAACAGTTTTGACGCAATTTTTCCGAGCATTGAGAAGAAAGAAAAAAGAGCAGGCAAAATAACTGCGGTCGAGCTGGCTCTTGCTATTTTAAACAACAAAAAATTCCCATCCAACTTTTTAGACAGAGATTTGAACGGAATGGAACAGTGAATTTCCATGTATCCCGTTTGCATCTCTGTCTATACTATTTTTGCAGCGTTTTTTTGCTGCAAAAGGGAGGGAAAACATGAATCTGAAAAAAACCATTGCCGGCTGCTGTGCTCTGTTTCTGCTGTACAGTATGCCGCTGCATACAGCGGCACTGGATTCTACTTGTATCGGTTACGGACAGGGGAAAGCAACAGACAGTCAAAATTGTCCGCTGGATGCCCTTGCTTTCAATGAACGCTATGCAGAATACGGAGCATTTGCCACAACACCTGACACCAGTCGCATTATTTTGACCTTTGACCAAGGCTATGAAAACGGTTACACGGCACAGATTCTGGATACCTTAAAGGAAAAACATGCCACTGCAATTTTCTTTTTGACGGGCGACTATGCGAAAAAAGAAACTGCATTGGTAGAGCGAATGATTGCAGAGGGGCACGTTCTGGGCAATCACGGCATGACACATGCCAGCCTGCCGAACTGTACGCAAGCGGAGGCGATGGAGGAAATCCAATCCCTGCATGATTATGTCCTACAAACGTATGACTATGAGATGCAGTATTTTCGCTGTCCGTGCGGAGAATATTCCGAGCAGGCGTTGCAGTGGGTGCAAGATGCCGGATACCAAACAGTATTCTGGAGCGGTGCGTATGTAGACTGGAAAACAGATGACCAGCCCAACCCAGATACTGCCTACGAAACACTGCTTTCGACTGCCCATGGCGGAGAAATTCTGCTGCTGCACTCGGTTTCTTCTACAAATGCTGCCATTTTGGGCGATGTTATTGACGGCTTTCGGGCAGCAGGGTATACGGTTTAAATCTATGCAATCGATTTGAATTGAAAAACGAACGGAAAACAAGAAACCTGCGGTGCAGTTCATTATGTCATCGCAGGTTTTTTCGAATCTGGAAATAAAAACGCCGGCATCTAATAGAAGATACCGGCGGAAAAATCGAAATTCCAATCTCTGCTTGTACGCAGAAAATTCGAACGATTGATATTTTTAGCGAAAAGAACGGTTGTCTGACTCTTGTACCAGTCTGGACAACGATATATGTTTCACGCTTAGTGGTTCAGGTAAGATTTTACCAGTGCCTGTAAGAGTTCGTCCCGGTCAATGTGACGAATCAAACTCCGAGCATTGCCGTAGGTGGTTATGTAGGTCGGATCCTCTGACAGAATATAACCTACAATCTGATTCACTGGATTGTATCCTTTTTGTACCAATGCATCATAGACGGCAGTAAGCGTTTTTTTCATTTCGATTTCCTTTTCGTCATTTACAGAAAATGTCATGGTCTTGTCATACATAACTGATCCCCTCCTTATGGTGATTCTTCTATTATACCTGAAATTTTGTAATTTTACAAGGGCTTTCCGGAATTTTTCTGTTTTGTAGGATTCCAAACTCTATTTTTTGTACAATCTGCTGAACTTTTTCAAATGAATTTATCACAAAAAGAAAAATCATTCTAGAGCGAATGGTATTTTTTAGAAATATGTATTCCCCTTTCCAGAGAAAAGGGGAATGCTGTTTTTGATGCAGGAGCAAAAACAGCAGGGGGGCTTTGCAGGGGATAAAATTTATTCGCAGCAGCTCCGCTTTACAAAAGAGAAGCAGTCGGTACATTCCGGAACAGTCGGATTCGGTTCATGTGTGCCGATGGTGATGCTGTTCAAGCAGCAGTAGTTTTCTGTGCCCATGTTGTGCTTGCACTGGGTAACGGAACAGTGAATGTGGTCATTTTTCTTCATTTCCATGGTGAAAATCCTCACTTTTATAAAGATTGTTCCACGGGGGAACGGGAATAGTTTGTGCGGAAAGTCGGAGATTATACAGGGGAGGAAGAAAAAGTTTGGAGCAGGTGGGTTGTAAGAATCGAGCCGCAGGCAACAAAAAAGTTTTTCGGTGCAGCAGTTTTTCAAAAATGCTGCCGAGGTGTGGGCGAGTAGCCCACATTTGCGAAGCAAATTCAATTTTGCAGTTTGTTTTTCCTGCTGCAATTGCAGTTTTTGAAACTTACAAATTCTCAATTCCACTATTTTTATGAAATAAGTCGCAAATTCGGACAAGGCAACGGGGCAATTGCAGCACGCTGGTAGGCAAAAGCAGGGGTGGAACCCCCTTTTGCCGGATGGTTCAGACTGTTTTCTCTAAGAGAAGTTGCTTCTAGGAATACCGCCCGAATCCGGTTCGGCAAGGCTGGGGCACATCCCCAGCTTGCCTGGGAATCGCAATTGCCCCGGAAACCTTGTCCCTCATTACAACCCCTTAATTTTAAAGGCAATTGCGATTCTTTTGATTTTCTCTTAGATTTTTGTTGCAATTTATTACTCACGTTTCTATGCAGGGGGCAGCTGCCCCCTGTTTAAAGGATGCCCTGCCCCTTTGTCCTTTCGGGACATTTCCCCACACTGTGGGGAATCACCCTCGCCGAGCTGAGCCAGCTCGACCGCAGTTGCCTGTGGCTCGTTCCTTGCAACCAATACAGAAAAACATTTTTTGATTTCTCCACAAAAAATGACTGCTTTCCAAAATAAGTTTCTCTTGACAGCCTTTGCTGCATATGTTATAATGCAAGTACAACCAACCGACATATTAGAAAGGATGAAAGTTCATGAAAAATAGAAAAACAGGAAAAGCCATCGCCGCTGCTGCCATGTTGACCATCGCAGCAATGACCATGCCGATGCAGACCGTTTCTGCGGAAGATATTGTTGACGCTCCTTACAACGTTGTTGTATTGGGTGACAGTATCAGCACCGGTTATGGGCTGGAGGATTCCAGCAAGTCCTATGTTTCCGTTCTGGAACATCATATGAATCAGAAAGTCACCAATCTTGCAAAGGATGGCACAACTTCTTCGGAACTGCTCCAGTCGTTGCAGGGGGATAGCACCATGCAGAGTGCAGTTGCTGGGGCTGATATCATTGTAGTCACCATCGGTGCAAACGATATTTTGCAGCCGGTTCTGAATAATGATGTGGTGAAAGTAGACGATTATGACAACGTTTATGATCTGGCGAATGCCATCAAGGACAATCAGATCGCATTCCAGAAGTATTTGAGAGCCACTATGCCGACTGCGGTTGCCAATGCAAATACCAACATTGACAACATTATTTTGCAGCTGAAGAGCACAAACGATCATGCAAAGCTGATATTTCAGACAGTTTATGACCCGTTGAGTGTTGATCAGGATGATACAGGATTGTCTGCCAACGCACTTTCTATGTTGAGTGCATTTTCGAATGGGCAAATGTATCAGTATTTGAATGGAAGTGCTAACGGTGGAACGTATATTCCAGTTGGTTTGAACCAGAATTTACAGACCCATGCACAGAATGGAGAGATTTATCTGGCAGATGTTTATAGTGCGTTCCTGCATCATGCATGGACAAATGTCAATATTGCAAATGCAGATGTGCACCCGACCGCAACCGGTCATGCAGCAATTGCAAACTTGCTGATTGAAAGCGGCTATTTCCCGAGTGTTGCAAATATTGATGGTGATATTGATGGCGATGAAAAGATTGATGTTTCCGATGCAGTTGCTGTTCTGACGGAATATGCACGGATTGCAGCAGGCAATGAAGCACAGTTTAATCCTGCACAGAAAAAGAGTGCGGATGTCAATGAAGATGGCATGTTGGATGTTTCCGATGCCGTTGGCATTTTGATTTATTATGCAAAGCAGGCTTCCGGACAGACACCGTCTTTCAGCTAAGGAATTATCGGAATTAGAACGAAAACCGTTCGATTTTGCGGAAAAGTACCGTAGAATCGAGCGGTTTTTTTGTGAAAAAATGTGAAAAACAGAATCCATCTGTGTTTAACGATGTTTTCCATCTACTATCATAAATTTATCACATTCCAGCGTATAATATTAAACATAGAGCAAAGAACAAGATAGACCGATGCAGAACAGCAGCGGTTTTCAATAGAAAGGAAGATTCTTATGTATGAACGGGAACAGGACATGATGAAAAACGAATCGAACAACACAGCAGCTTCTGCGTCGAATCAGCCGGAATCTACTGTAAACAATCAGAATCCTTACAGCACATCTGCTGCAATGGGCAGCACCACACCGAATGGTTATGGTTATACTACTAATAGTAGTACCAACCCAACCACTGGCTATACTGGAAATACTTCCTCTGATACACAGTCGCAGCAGCAGGGTTATAGCTACGTCAATTATTATTCCAATCCGAACGCTCCGGTGCAGGCATCCGGCAGCGGCAAACCGCCGAAGAAAAAGAATCACTTCTGGATGAAAGCGGTTGCATTTGTTGCAGCGATGGCAATTGTCTCCGTTGGTTCGATTGGCATTTATAACGGCGTTCATAATTCTAACAAGCTGGTAGCAGCAGAAAGCAGTACTTCTGCTTCGGATTCCACCGATACCACAGCCAATACCACAGCACAGGATAGCAGCAGTAAAGCACAGAGCACAACCGTAAAGGGTGATGCTGCAAAGAGCTGGATTGAATTGGCATCTGGTACAAATGCAATGTCCATCAGCGACATCGTTAAGAAAGTAGCACCATCGGTTGTCGGTGTTCAGGCAACTTTTAAGATGCCGAACAACTACAATAGTTATAATTATGGTTTTGGAATGTTCGGAAATGGCAACAGCGGAAATGGTGATAATTCCGGTTCAATGACCGGTGTCGGAACCGGCATCATCATGCGGGAAGATGGCTACATTGTCACAAACGCCCATGTTATCTATGATTCGGAATATGGCTGCGGCGAAGCAACTGCCGTAGAAATCCGGATGTCCGATGAAGAAACCACTTATGATGCAAAGGTCGTTGCATATGATATTGAAACCGACCTTGCTGTTTTAAAGGTAGATCAGACTGGTTTGACTGCTGCGGAATTTGGTGACAGCGACCAGTGTCAGGTTGGCGATGCAGTTGTTGCAATCGGTAACCCGTTGGGTCTGGAACTTCAGAACACGGTTACTTGCGGGATTATTTCCGCACTGAACCGGAAAGTTACCATCAACGACAAGACCATGACGCTGATTCAAACCGATACCGCTATTAATAATGGTAACTCTGGCGGTCCATTGATTAACAGTTCTGGTCAGGTTGTCGGCATCAACTCTGCGAAGATGTCCTCTAGCGTTTCTTCCAGCGGTGCAACCATTGAAGGTATCGGCTTTGCAATCCCGATGACAGAAGCACGGGAAATTGTAGACGATTTGATTAACTATGGTTATGTTACCGGCAGACCGCAACTTGGCATCAGCTGTCAGGATGTTTCCGAAGCCGTTTCTCAGGCATATAACTTGCCAATCGGTGCATATGTTATCAGTGTAACCGATGGAGGTGCAGCAGCAGAAGCTGGTTTACAGGTCGGCGATGTCATTACTGCCATCAATGATAACAAGATTGAAACCACAGAAGAGCTGAATAACTATAAGAATGAATATAATGCTGGTGACACGGTCACCCTGACCATTGTCCGCAACGGACAGGAACAAAAAGTTTCTGTTGTTCTTCAGGAAGTACAGCAGAAAAAACAATCCTGATGAAGTATCACGGACAGTGAAATGTTTCCCGTCAATGCTAAAAGTTGGGCATCTGGTCGGAAATTTTCAAATGCTTTCTTCATACATTCTCCTTATTATTTTTCCAACACAGGCAGCCTGCAAAGTCTTTTTGCAGGCTGTTTGTGTTTTTTGTGAAAAATGACGGAAACAGCCGTTTCTGAAAACACGACTTTCACAAGGTGCACACAAAACTTCAGTTGAAAGCCTGTTGAAAGCTGTTGAAAACGGTGGAAAATTGTGTAAAAGCTACAAATACGGGCGGAATTTCCACCTAATAATTTTAAAAAAAATAAAGGCAGAGGCTTGACATTCCCGACAGAATGTGTTAGAATACTTTATGTAAATCGTTTACGGCGGTTTATGCACCCATGCCGTAAAGGATCACGTGAGTCCAGGCATTCATGGAACATCCGGTTATTTCAGTTCTGCGAAATCCGGCTACATGGAAACAGAAACAGGGCAGTTTAATAGTGAGGGGAAATGAGACTGCACAAATGCAATCACGTCTGTGCGTCAGCTTGGATGGTCACAAAAAAATTGAATGAAGAGAGGGAAATGTGCAATGAAGAAGGTATTCAATAAAGTCATTGCCGTTGCAGCAACTGTACCGCTCGCTCTGACACAGGGCTTCGCTGTATTGTCCAATGCTGCGGACGCAACCACCATCAGCGTGGAAAGAGTACTGGAAATTAAACCACAGGAGCTGGAGTCCGATTGGGCAAAGCTCGTAGAAGGTGCACTGATTGATTCAGAAGGTAAGAGCTTTGAACTGAATGTTGCAGATATCATTGATTCTGCTGACTTCTCGGATAAGAACGCTGCTTATGTTGAAAAAGTACAGAAGTGCATCGTTGGAAACCCAAGCGTAAGCATTCAGAATAGCGTTGCAGTGATGACCGCACAGGTGGATGCAACCAGCTATGTACAGAGCAACATCATTGATGCCATCAAGAAGGAATTGACCAAGCAGGGTGCAGCTTCCATCATTGATGACATTGATTTCAGCATGCTGGAAAAGAAGGGCACCTTTACTGCTGCCGTTGATGGCGACAGCATCGAAAATACCGCAGCCAATAAGGCAGCTGGTACTGCAAACACCATTCGGGTAAAGGGTGCTGTTTTCGTAGATAGCGAAGGCAACCAGGTTGCAACATATGCTGATGCAAAGGCTTATGCTGCAAGCACTGTTCAGAAGCTGAAGGTTGAATTGACCAAAAAGGCTGCTGCTGCTAACTTGACGGTAAACCTTGATAACCTGCTGGCTACTTATCAGAAGAAAGTAGAAAAGGCATTCTCTTATGCAGATAAGGCAATCACAACATCTGCACATCAAGAATTTGCAACCGCAGATGAAACACTGGCTTGGCTGAAGGTACAGAAGGACCAGAGAACCACACGGTTTGACGTTCCGGGCAGTGTTGCAGACCTTGCTAAGTATGGCGATACATTGAATAAGGCAGTTGCAGAAGTCAATAAGGCATTCCAGAATGTAGGTGTAAATTATACCGTAGATGTAAGCATGGATGATGTCACCAGCCTGCTGAACAGCGGTTCTGATTTCGTTGCCGATGCAAATGCAGATACCAATGTTTATACCGTAACCTTCAAGGTTCCGGATACCGATGTAGATGCAGATTACTTCAGCACCGTTGAAGGAATTGAAAAGTATTATGCAGCACATCCGGATCAGGCAGAAACAGATGGCGTAACAGATGCTGATTACAGCCAGCTCGTTTATGATTCTTCTTACAAGCTGGTAACCGCACAGGGCGATGCAGATAATGATACACTTGCAGGCGTTCCGAGTGGCTACTTCAATGTGGAAAGAATCATCAAGTTCAAGGATAAGTCCACAACTACTACCACAACAGATATTAGTGGCACAACGACCACAGACGTATCCGGTGGCACAACCACCACAGATGTGAGCGGCGGTACAACGACCACAGATGTAAGCGGCGGTACAACGACCACAGATGTATCTGGTGAAACAACCACCACTACCACAACCGGCACTGGTGGCAGCGAAACCACTACAACCACAACGACTGGTACAACCGGCACAATCACTCCAGTTGGTACAACCACACTGGAAGTGGAAGTAAACCCGACAAACTTCTACTTCTCCGTAGATGAACGGGAACTGAAGCCGTCTGATTTGTTCAGCAAGTTCGATATCGTGGATGAAGAAGGTACACACTTCAATGCTCTGGAAGCAGGTGCAGTTACCCTCGACAAGACCACACCGAAGGAAATCTTCGATGCAGAAGGCAAGCCGTACTGCGTAACAGAAGTAAACGCTTACTTCACTGACCCGACAAAGGCAGATGCTGAACCAGTTGCAGCTCCGGTAAATCCGACTGTATACATTGGCGTTAAGGGCGATACCGACCTGAGCGGTCTGGTAGACGTACCGGATGCCGTTGCAATTCTGACTTATACTGCAAAGATTGCAGCTGGTCAGGAAAATATTGTCTTCAATGAAGATGAAAATCTGAATAAGTTTGCATTCTTCCTGGCTGATGTAGATACAGAATCGAAGGAAGGCAAGAATGACGGCAATAAGCTGATGACAACGGAAGATGCTGTACGCATTCTGACTTACACTGCAAAGACTGCAGCAGGTCAGGAAGTGACATGGCCGGATGTGATTCCGTCCCTGAAGTCTTTGGAAGGTTCTATCTGGTACGAAGGCTAAGCACTAAAATTTACAGATAAGGTAAAAGTGCGGTGTCTGGAACACCGGACACCGCATAATTTATATTTGAAAGGAAAATAGAAAAATGAAAAGTACATTTAAGAAGGCATTGGCAGCTGTTTCCGCAGCAGCAGTAGTTGCTACTTCTGCCGCTGTTTTCACTGCTGTTCCAGCACAGGCATTGAATACTCCTTCTGTTGGACAGGTTACTGTTACAATGGATGAACTGCAGAGCAGCAATTATCTGGTAACTGTTCCGGTTTATATTGCTGGCAATACAGATGGTTGGGATTCTCTTGCATTTGGTTTGCAGTGGAACGCAGACGAACTCACCTATTCTAAGGGCGTAGCTGGTGCAAGCGTTCTGGGTGCTATGGGTGAAGGTGTTGCAGTAAATACTTCTGGTTTCCAGGTACATCCGCAGGGTATCGGCGGATGGGTTACTTATGCAACCACTCCGACAGGCGATGGCCCGACTTATGTAACTGGTGATGGTGCTATTATCAACATTACCTTTAAGGTAACAGAAAATGCACAGCCGGGTGACATTTACTACATCGACGGTCTGGAACGGTCTTATGACGGTGCTTATGTTCCGAAGATTACTCATGGTGATGAATCTTTGACAGGTGCTCCTTCTCAGGGTTATATCCAGATCGAAGGCGTACAGACCACCACAACAGAAGCTACTACTACCACAACAACTACCACAACCACCACCACTACTACAACGACCACCACAACAACCACTACAACTGCTAAGCCGACTACAACCACCACAACTACCACCACAACTGCTAAGCCGACCACTACAACTACAACCGCTACTACAACTGCTACAAGCAAAGTTAGCGGCACAGAAGACACCAAGGATACTGGTAACACCAGTGCTACCAACGTTACTGGCGGTACTGGCGTAACTAAGACCACCACAACGAAGGCAGCTCAGCAGACCACTAAGAAGAACACTGGTTCTACCAGCTCTCCGAAGACTGGCAGCATGATTCCGGTTGCAGGTGCTGTTGCAGCAATCGCAGTAATCGGCGGTGTTGCTCTGGTTTCCAAGAAGAGAAAGTAAGAATCTCTGATTCCGAATCATCTTCCGAAGAAAACAGATAAAATTTAAGGAAGTCATCCATTCAATTACAAGTGGGATTGGACAAAATCTTTACAAGTAAAGAATTTGGATTGCGGAAACAAGAGGGCATACTTCGCAAGAAGTGTGCCCTTTTTGTTCACCCCTTTTCTCCTGCCTGCATAAAATGAAGTACACCCATTCTTTGAGAATGGGCGAAAATCCGGAACAAAAGGAGGGAATGCAAGATGCAACAATTGCTGCAAATTTTGGTGGCTGGCGGTGACCGCCGCCAACAATATGCCGCCCAAAAACTTGCCAAGTCGCCGCAGCTTTCCGTGACGACAATCGGATTTTCTCCGTCAGATTCTGAAACATTACCGGAATTTGATGTTCTCGTCCTGCCCATTCACACGACAGCCGAATCTGTGCCGTCCAAAAATGGGAACTTGTCGCTGCCCGAATTGCTGTCCCATGTGAAAAAAGGCGGTCTGGTGTGCGGCGGCGTACTCCCCGAAGCTGTTTGCCGGATGTGTCAAGAACAAGAACTGTGTTTTTGCGATTATTTTCAGCGGGAGGAACTCTGTCTGGCAAATGCCGTTCCAACTGTAGAGGGAGCAATTCAAATTGCCATCTCAGAACGGGAAACAGTACTCTGCGGCAGCTCTGTTCTCGTCATCGGCTACGGCAGAATCGGAACAATCATGGCAGAGCGTTTGCAGGGCTTGAAAGCAGATGTCACCGTTGCGGCTCGCAGTTGCAAAGATGCGGAACGCTGTGCTGCAAATGGTCTGAAATGGATGCATCCGTCTGAAATTGCTGCCCGTGCAGGGAAATTTGACTGGTTCTGCAACACCGTTCCAGTCCTGATGCTGGACGAAACAGCCCTGTCCAACATGAAACCAGATGCACTGGTGATTGACCTGGCATCGAAACCGGGCGGAACGGATTTTGATGCTGCAAAACGCCTGCATCGTCAGGTAGTCTGGGCGTTGGGGCTGCCGGGAATTACTGCACCGAAAACCGCTGGAGCAATCATTGCGAAAACCATCTTCCATATTTTACAGGAGAGGGGACTCGCAGATGAAGGAAACAATTGGTAAACGCATTGGATTTGCGGTAACAGGGTCGTTTTGCACCTTTTCTGCTGCGTTTGCAGAGGCAGAACGACTGGTGGCGGCAGGTTACAGCTTAACGCCGATTTTCTCAGAACATGCCGCTAGCATTGATACCCGTTTTGGGAAAGCTGTGGAACAACGAAAAAAATTGGAGCAGATTTGTGGAAAACCTGCCCTGTTAACGATTTCAGATGTAGAACCGTTAGGGCCAAAAGACCGCTTGGATGCGTTGCTTGTTGCACCTTGCACCGCCAACACCATGGCAAAACTGGCGATGGGCATCACGGATACCACCGTGACCATGGCAGTAAAATCCATGTTGCGGAACGAAAAGCCGATTATTCTGGCTCTGGCAACCAATGACGCTTTGCGGGCATCGGCGAAAAATCTGGGCTTGCTGTTGAATACGAAAAATTATTATTTCGTACCGTTGCGGCAGGATGCTCCCGTCAAGAAACCATCGTCTTTGGTGGCTGATTTTACCCAGATTTCCGACACCGTTGCAGCGGCTTTGGGTGGACTGCAAATTCAACCAATGTTTATACAAAATCTATAAAATCTAAAAACCACCATGCTATACTATCAAGGAAGTGACCGCCTGTTTCTCCATCACCAAACGGGCGGTTCTTATTTTGGAGAATGGCAGTCGTTCGGCTGTCAAAAAAAGGAGTACGAACATATGGCAGGAATTATTTTACAGCAGGCAATTATTATGCTCATTCTGAATGTGGTCGGAATGATTGCATACTACACCGGCATTGTCAGCCGAGAGGGCGGCAAGCAGCTTTCCAATGTCGTGTTGGAAATTGTAACGCCAGTCATCATCGTGCATGCTTACTTAGAGGAGGAATATGATTCCCGTCTGGTCGTGAATTTGCTGCTGACATTTGTGCTGGCGGCAGCTTCCTATGTCATCGCCATTTTGATTTCCATGTTGTGTTTCCGAGAAAAATCTGCCGGAAAGTTAGCACCGATTGAGCGATTTTCTGCAACATACAGCAACTGTGGCTTCATGGGCATTCCGCTGGCAAGTGCACTGTTCGGGGCAGAGGGCGTTTTCTATGTCACTGCGTTCCTGACGATTTTCTTCTTGTTCTCGTGGACACACGGTGTCATGCAGCTGACACAGACCAAGGATTTCAAAAAGGCATTGAAAGTGTTGCGTTCGCCAACGGTTATCGGTATCGCCATTGGGTTGATTCTGTATTTTGTACAGCTTCCAATGCCGGGCTTGCTGATGGATACTATGGGCTATATTTCCGACTTGAACACACCGCTTGCGATGATTGCATCGGGTGTCAGCGTGGCACAGGCGAATTTGCTGGGAGCATTGTGTACAAAGCGGATTTATTGGGTCAGCTTCGTGAAATTGCTGGTGATTCCGCTGGCAGTTATGGCAATGTGCCTCTGCCTGCCATTTGTATCTATGGAAGTGCGGACGGTTGTTTTGTTGCTGACAGCTGCGCCGGCTGCTGCAATGTGTACACTGCAATGTCAAGTACATGGCTTAAATGATATTTATGCTTCTCAGATTTTTGCAGCAACAACGATTCTCTCTATGGCAACCATGCCACTATTAATTCAGATTTTCAGTATGTTAACTTAAAAAGAGCGGAGCAAACATGAACATTTTCCCTATTTTTCAATAAGATGTAAATTTTCATCAGAAAGTCTCCACAGAAACTTGCAAAATCCGGTTGAAATTGTTAAAATAATAGTATTGATTTAAATCGATAAAAGATTGCATCAATAGAAAGAAAGGAAATTGTGAATTGAGGGGGAGCGAATCCGCAATGTGGAAACCAGTCATTGCCCGACAGATGGAACGAAAGTGGATGTATTTGCAGGTATTGCAGTTGATTCAGCAATACGGAGCAATTTCTCGTGTGGAGATTGCCAACAAACTGCATATGACAAGAGCATCCGTGACGCTGCTGATTCATGAGATGATGGAAAAGGGCGTTTTAGAAGACATCGGAACCTGTCCAACCTCGGAGGGAAAAGGCAGAAGAAAATTATTGATGGATGTGCATCCTTCTCGTTGGCTGCTGATTGGTATTTCCATTCAGGGAAATCATTTGGTGGTTGGACTGACAACCTTGGGCATGAATACGCTAGAAAAGCAGTGCATTCCGTTTCCAGTGCTGCAGGCTTCATGGGTATCTGTGCAGGAACAAATGATTATAACGGTTCGCCAGATTTTGAAGAGCAACTATATTGAGGAATCGCAAATTTTGGGCTTGGGTGTTGGATGGATGCCCAGCGTCTTGCAGCACTTCTTTCCGGATGCAACTAGGCAGGAACAACAAATGGCAGAATTGCAGCAGATATTAACAGATGCCCTGCACGTTCCGGTCTTCTGGGGAAATGCATTGCCGTCTATGGCAGTATATTGCCTGTATCAGAAACCAAAGCAGGAAATTATTGCGTTATTCTGTGCAGATGGGGCAGATTATTATGTTTCTATCGTCTGTCGCTCGCATGTCATGGAATGCCTGAATGATAAGCCGATTTCTATGCAGGGATTGCCGCTTTCTCCAAATCAAACTGTGGGCGACTTGCTGACGCCAGTTGCATTGCAGCAGCGAGTGAAGCCGTATTATAGTGCGGAGCAAACGCCAGTCTTGTATGACCTGACAGGTGGAAAGCTGGAAACGATGACGCTGCCGGATTTGTTTACTGCAGCCTGTGCAGAGGGTAAGGACTTTGACCCGATTCTGTCAGACTTGATGGAAGAGATGATGCAGCAGTTCTGCCAGTTCTGGAGCAGCATTCTGGTGATGTATCCGATTGAGCAGCTTTATTTGTATCGCCCTGATTTTACCTTGCCGCACTGGCAGGAAATTTATCGGTATGCGAAGCAATATATGAAGCCGGAATTGGCTGCAAAGTTATCCTGCGGGGATTTGACGGAAAAATGTCAGTATGCAGGCGGTGTGTTTTATGCATTGGACGGCGGTATTTTTAAGCTTTGTACCGCAGAAGAACAAAAAACATCGGAATAAAAATAAGATTTCATAGAGAAAACAGTCGATTTGCTGGAAAACAGACCTGCTGTTTTCTCTTTTTTTAAAATTTTTGTTTTTTCTACACGAACACTTGCAAGCGAGAGAAAGGTATGTTATAATAAGACCGTAGCAAATTTGCAGGGTTCGACAAAAACCGTGCACATGGAAGATTGCAGAAAGGAGTAGAATTTCCGGATGGGAATTCACACGCAAACAATGAGATTACAGGAAAAAAGTCGTGCAGAGTTGGAGGCATTTCAGGCAGAATGTCAGCAGGCATACAAGCAGTTTCAGGCAGAAAATCTGAAACTGGATATGTCCAGAGGCAAGCCGGCACCGGCACAGTTGGAACTGAGCATGGATATGATGGATTGCCTGAAGAAGGGCGATTATCGGGCTGAAAACGGTCTGGACTGCCGGAACTATGGGGTTCTGGATGGACTGCCGGAAACAAAGGCATTCTTTGCACCGATGCTGGGCGTAAAGCCGGAAGAAATTATTGTATACGGAAACTCCAGCCTGAACATTATGTACTGGGTAATGTCTGTTGCAATGACCAACGGTGTTTTGGGTGGCACACCATGGGGCAAACTGGATCATGTGAAGTTCCTGTGTCCGGTTCCGGGATATGACCGCCATTTTGCAGTAACCCAGTTCTTTGGTATGGAACTGATCAATGTGCCGATGAACGAAGATGGTCCTGATATGGACATTGTAGAAAAGCTGGTTGCAGAAGATGACAGCATCAAGGGAATCTGGTGTGTGCCGATGTACTCCAATCCGGGCGGGGTTGTATATAGCGATGAAGTGGTAAAGCGGTTTGCAGCACTGAAGCCGAAGGCAGCAGATTTCCGGATTTTCTGGGATAATGCATACTGTGTACACCATCTGGTTGACAATCCGCCGGTACAGGCAAACCTGCTGGAAGAAGCAAAGAAGGTTGGCAACGAAGATATTTGCTATATGTTCGCATCCACTTCTAAAATCACCTTCCCGGGCAGCGGAATTGCAGTAATGGCAGCTAGCGAAAGAAACTTGGCAAGCCTGAAGAAATCCTTGGGCTTTGCAACGATTGGTTTTGATAAGATGAACCAGCTGCGGCATCTGCGGTTCTTTGGCGGTAAGTTTGAAAATCTGCTGGAACACATGAAGAAGCACAAGGCGTTGATTGCTCCGAAGTTTGCAATTGTTGTCAACACACTGGAAAAGGAACTGGGCGATTTGGGCATTGCAACTTGGTCGAATCCAAAGGGCGGCTACTTCATCTCCTTCAATCAGAAGGGTTGTGCAAAGCGGATTGTACAGCTTTGTAAGGATGCTGGTGTCGTTCTGACGGGTGCAGGGGCATCGTTCCCATATGGCGTAGACCCAGAAGATGAAAACATCCGGATTTCTCCGACATTCCCAACCGAAGAAGAACTGCAAAAGGCAATGGATGTCTTTGTATGCAGTGCAAAGCTGGCAGCAGCAGAACAGTTGCTGGCTGACTAATTAGAACAGAAAAACGATAAAAATAACACCGCTGCGGATGGCATTACAACCTCCGCAGCGGTGTTTTGTGTTTCAGAATGATGAAATGATTGATTTTACTGTTTGCATTCTGCCTGAACAGCTTCAAATTCTTCTACCAGTTCCTGTTCTGGTGCTTTTGTCAGCAGTGAAACAATAACAATGGCAGCCAGAGCCACGATAAAAGCTGGCAGCAGTTCATATAGATCCCATGCTCCGCCCAGCGGACGAACGAGGAACTTCCATACAAATACCATGATACCGCCGGCAACCAGCCCAGCCAAAGCTCCCCACTTGTTGGAACGCTTCCAGAACAGGGCACACAGCATAACAGGCCCAAAAGTTGCACCAAATCCAGCCCATGCAAAGGATACGATATGGAAAACAGAGCTGTCCGGATTCCATGCGATACCGATGGAAATCACAGCGATAATCAGCAGAACGGCACGGGCTGCCAGCATGGCAGTCTTTTCCGAAAGCTTGATGCCGAACACGCCTTGCAGCAGGTTTTCTGACATACTGGAGGATGCTGCCAGCAGCTGAGAGTCCGAAGTAGACATCGTGCAGGCAAGAATTCCGGCAAAAATCAGACCAGCAAACAATGCAGCCACAACGCCATGTTCACTAATCAGCGTTGCAATCTTCATGATAACGGTTTCAGACTCTGCACTGAAATTGTCCGGATTGTCGCCCAGTACGGAAATTGTACTGTTGGTCATCAAGGTTTTTCCAATGAAACCAATCAGAATGGCAATGCCCATGGAGATGACAACCCAGATAGAGGCAATTCTACGGGAAGTCTTGATTTTTCTGCTGTCCTCAATTGCCATGAATCGCAGCAGAATATGCGGCATTCCGAAATAGCCAAGTCCCCAAGCCAAGGTAGAACAGATGGTCAGAATGTTGTACGGCTTTGCGGAATTGGTTGTAATATCATAGGTGTGGTTGAAGGAAAGATAGCCCGGCAGAGCCTTTGCATTTTCCATGACAACGTCAATACCGCCAGCCTTGACAATGCCAAAGACAACTACCATGACCAGTGCAACGGTCATAATAATACTCTGGAGCAGGTCGGTTGTGCTGGCAGCCAAAAATCCGCCGATGCTGGTATAGGCAATGATGATTACAGCACTTAAAATCATCGCAGCGTGATAATTCATCCCGAACAGCGTCTGGAACAGCTTTCCGCAGGCGGAAAAACCAGATGCAGTATATGGCACAAAGAAAATCAAAATAATGATAGCAGAAATGCCCATCAGGAAATGTTTGTTATCGTGATAGCGGTTCGAGAAAAAGTCTGGAATTGTAATCGAGCCGTTGTGCTGAGAATAAATTCGCAGCCGTTTTGCGACGAACAGCCAGTTGAGATATGTGCCGATTGCCAGACCAATGACTGTCCAGCCGACATCGGCGAACCCAGTCAGCAGTGCCAGACCTGGCAAGCCCATCAGCAAATAGCTGCTCATGTCAGAGGCTTCCGCACTCATGGCGGTGACGATTGGCCCCAGCTTTCTGCCGCCTAGGTAGAAATCGCTGGTGTCTTTATTTTTTTTGGATGCGAGAATGCCGACTACAATCATTAAAATCAAGTATGCAACGATGGTAATCAACATACAAATGAGGTTGGATTTCATGAATTTGATACTCCTTTATTTTTCCGGTTGATGATGGGGTGAGGCAGGTTTATTTCTGGTTTTCCTTTTTCCAGTCCAGAAATTCTTCATAAGTGCCTTGTCTGTCCAGACAGCCGTCTGGTGTGATTTCAATGATGCGGTTTGCAACCGTCTGCAAAATTTCGTGGTCGTGTGAGGACAGAATGACAACGCCCTTGAATGCGGTCAAGCCATTGTTTACAGCCGTAATGCTTTCCAAGTCCAGATGGTTGGTCGGGCGGTCTAACAGCAACACGTTAGAATGATACAGCATCATTCGAGAGAACATGCAGCGGACTTTTTCCCCACCAGACAAAACCTTGACCGGCTTATAAATATCATCGCCGGAGAACAGCATTCTACCGAGGAAGCCTCGGAGATAGGTTTCAGTTTCATCTGTTTTGGAATACTGCCGAATCCAATCCAAAATGGAAAGGTCACAGTCGTTGAAATAAACAGAGTTATCCACAGGGAAGTAGGAAGTCGAAGTGGAAACGCCCCACTTGAATGTACCTTCGTCTGGCTGTTCTTCTTCCATTAGGATTTTGAACAGCATGGTGATTGCCTGTTCACTTTCACCGATGAAGGCAACTTTGTCCGTACGGCTCAGGGTAAAGCTAACATTGTTCAGCAGTTTCACGCCGTCTACCGTCTTGGAAATGCCGTTGACCTGTAACACTTCTTTTCCCAGTTCCCGATCCATGTCGAATCCAATAAATGGATAGCGGCGGCTGGAGGCTGGCAGCTGTTCCACAGTGAGGTTGTCAAGCAATTTCCGGCGGGAGGTTGCCTGACGGGATTTGGATTTGTTGGCAGAGAACCGCTCGATAAAGGTTTTGAGTTCCTTAATCTTTTCTTCGGTCTTTTTGTTTTGCTGGCGAATCATCCGCTGCATCATCTGGCTGGACTCATACCAGAATTCATAGTTGCCGACATACATTTTAATTTGCGTATAGTCGATGTCAACGATGTGCGTGCAGACGTTATTCAAAAAATGGCGGTCATGGGAAACCACAATGACCGTTCCGAAATATTCAGAAAGGAAGTCTTCCAGCCAGGTAATGGCATCAATGTCCAAATGGTTGGTCGGTTCGTCCATGAGAATGATGTCCGGATTGCCGAACAGTGCCTGTGCGAGCAGGATTTTCACCTTTTCGTTACCGGAGAGGTCGCCCATGGTCTGGTACAGCAAATCTTCGGAAAGTCCCAGTCCTTGCAGGAGCTTGGAAACATCCGATTCCGCTTCCCAGCCGTTCAGTTCTGCAAATTCGGCTTCGAGTTCCGCCGCATGGTTGCCGTCCTCTTCGGAGAAGTCCGGCTTTGCATACAGGGCATCTTTTTCCTGCATGATGGCATAGAGCCGTTCATTGCCCATAATCACCGTGTCGAGAACGGTGTAGGCATCATAGGCGAAGTGGTCTTGCTTCAAAACGCTCATCCGGAGTTCTTTCGGGATGGTAACTTCTCCGGTTGTGGGTGGCAAAACACCGCACAGAATTTTCAGGAACGTGGATTTTCCGGCACCGTTTGCACCGATGACCCCATAGCAGTTTCCGGCGTTGAATTGCAGGTTGACGTTCTTAAAGAGGGTGTCGCCGCCGAATTGGAGGCTGACGTTGGATACAGTAATCATGAATACTCCTTTCAAAATACGAAATCAATATGATTAGTATAGCATATCTGCGGGGGAAATGCAAGCAAAGCGGCGATTTTTTCGACAAATGCCGCCTGCTTGACAGATTTTTTAGATTGTGCTATGCTAACAGAAAAAGGGAGATGATTTTGTGATACGTCCCAATACATCGGAACAAAAACGAATTTTGATACTTTTGAGCATTGTCATTGGACTATTGCTGATTGGAATTGGATGTTTTGGGATTCTGCTGCATCAGAAATCTGCACAAGAACCGCAGCATTCCACAACGGTTTCTGCAGTGTCAACAGATTCTACTACAACGGAATTGGAGATGAAAACGCAAACGACCACTGTTTCAACAAGTATGACAAGCACAACCACTGCAACCACTGTTTCAATCACTATGGAAACAACAACCATCACAGTTTGTGCAGAGTTGGCAACCATTTTGGACAACAATGGTTATACCTTGTCTGACTTGGGGGACAGCAAACAGCTGATTGCTGTGGTTTCGAGCGGTTGCTCTGCGGTTGTCTATGGATTTTCAGCAGGAGAACAGGGCTGGCAGATGGATTTTGTATCCAATGGCTGCGTGGGAACAAATGGCGTTTCTGCGAACAGTCGAGAGGGGATCTCTTGCACGCCAAAAGGGCTGTTTTCGTTGGGGTTTGCCTTTGGAACAGACCCACTTACAGATTTATCCATTCCATATCGGCAGTTAAACGAGAATTGTTACTGGGTGGATGACCCGGCTTCTCCGGTCTATAATCAGTGGCAGGAAACAACAGAAATTAATTGGAACAGTGCCGAACATCTGATTGATTATGCAAGTAGCTATCATTATGCCGTGGTGGTGAATTATAACTGTGATCCGATTGTTCCCGGAGCAGGTTCAGCCATTTTCCTGCACTGTACCGCAGGGGCATCCAGTACCGCTGGATGTATTGCCGTTCCAGATTCGCAGATGTGGGACATTCTGCATTGGTTACGGGAAGAAGATTTACCGTTGATTTTGACATCCTGATACATACACATAACAAAAAAATCCCGTATCCGTTGGGAAATATCCGCAGGATACGGGGATTTTTCTGTACAAAATTTTGTTAGGTACTTAGTCTACGGTTACGATTTCACCGTACAGTTCTCTCGGAGCAGATACTGCATTGGATTCATCGGTATCAATGTGCATTGCCAGTGCATAAGAATCAGAAACACGGCAAACAACATCGCCCAAAATTGCCTTTCTGCCGTCTGTATCCAGACGAACCCATACAACGTCCTTATCTTTTACGCCCATTTCTTCAGCGTCTGCCGGAGTCAGATGAATGTGACGCTTTGCAACGATAACACCTTCAGAAATTTCGATTTCGCCTTCTGGACCAACGATCTTACATGCACCAGAACCAGCAACATCGCCAGATTCCCGAATCGGAGCAACAATGCCGATGGAACGAGCATCAGTTGCAGAGAGTTCTACCTGATTTGCCTTCCGGAACGGGCCGAGGATGGAAACGTTCGGCAGGGACTTCTTCGGGCCTACGATGGTAACCCGTTCTTCACTTGCGAACTGTCCCGGCTGAGAGAGCATTTTCTTAACGGTCAGTTCCTTGCCTTCGCCGAACAGGGTTGCAAATGCTTCTGCGGTCAGGTGAACGTGTCTAGCAGATGTTTCTACAATAAATTTCTTTGCCATAGGAAAAACCTCCAATGATTTGATTGTTCCCTATCATTGTACTACTTTTTTGTAGTTTCGTCAATAGAATTTTGGAAATTTCGAGAAAAAGCCAGGTTTCCTTTTTGTAAAAAAATTCGCCGCTGGAAGATTCCGGAGAACTTCCAGCGGCGAATTTCAAAAAGAAAATTTTTGGTTATTCTGGGATAGGGATATATGGAAGGTCATTAATAGCACGGAGAACAAACCGCATGAGGTATGTGGTATCATCTTCGTTCAGGTTGCTGTCTTTATCCAAGTAGCAGTTTGCATTTGCCAGTGCAGCATCAGACAATACAACCATTCCAGCCAGATACTTGTTTAATAGAATTGCATCCGTCAAGGATACAGTACCATCCAAATCAACATCTCCATAGAGAATATCAGGGTCGATGATTGCAGAAGTTGCTGTTGTGACTGCGGTTGTAATTTCTGTGGTTGGTGTGGTGGAGCTTGCTGTTGTGGTTGCCGGAGCAGTGGTTTCTGCTGTTGTTTCAGCAGTGGTGGTAACTGTCGTGGTCGTTGTAGTAGTCGTAGTTGTTGTTGTGGTCGTTGTAGTCGGGTTGTCGTCCGGTGTTGTGCCGTCTGGTTCTGTACCCCAAATCAGCGTATCTCCATCATACATGGTCATATACGGGGTATCTACCATTGCATCTTCTCCACCCTGTGTCAGACCCTGGAACGAATAGTCGTTGGAAGCATCCCAAACGCCTTGAATGTTGTCCGGAATGGAGATACGGAACTGGCATTCGGAGCGGTGTTCAGATTGTCCGGTCGGCATGACAACGCTGCCATCTGCGAACGAAAGCTTGACATAATAGATGTTATCCTTGTAGTGAATCGGGTCGGAAATGGTCATCTTGCCCTCATCAGAAGCGTGCTGGTCGTAGCCGATTCTAACAGAAACGTCGTCAATGGAATAACCAGCGTCAACCAGTTCAGAGATGTCGAAATAGTAGTTGTAGGAGAGGTTCTGAATGACTCTTGCCGGCCATGCGGAATGGTTCATGGCAAATGCCTTGATTTCGGTATAGCTGCCAGCAGCCTGGTTGATGGATGCCCGCATGAAAAATTCTGTCCACTTCGGTGTTTCAGTCGGTGGGAAATCTGGGTCACTGCTGCCACCGTATTTCTGTACCATTGCACAGAGTGCAGCGGTATAGCCAGCGTTGTAGTCAATGGCAACTTCGGTATACTGATAATCGCCGATTTTATCGGAGTATTTACCAGTCTGGTCTGGGCCGCCAACCAGTGCACCATACAAGGTGTGTGCGTGCGGTTTTGCATCTTCGCCTTCCGTCTGTCCGATGTTGCTCCACTTGTCGTTCCATGCACCGGAAGATGTTCTGTGGTGCCATGCCTGCGGATATTTGTCGCCCATGCCGATAACATAGCTCATACCAAGGTCGTTGTCGCCGAATGCATAATTCATGGTAGAATCTGCAAAATCGGTGTATTTTGTTGCAGCGGCGGTATCGTCTGCGAAGAGTTCATCTGCTGCAACATATGCCAAGAATGCAGTGGTGGTTGCGTGACGCATAGAACCCCACTGGAACAGCCATGCCAGACCGTCCGGTGTGTGTGCAATTTGCTTGCCACCGTAACCCGTTGTCCAGTATTCCAGATGTTTCCGGAACTGTTCTTTCCACTGGCTGTCGCCAGTATTCATTGCATACAGCAAGATACCGCCCTGCATGGTGTCGTCCCAGCAGTGACCCCAAGTGTATTTCAGTTCAGAGGACTGTTCTTCCTTGCCCAGATTCGGGATGTAATCAGTCTTGCACAAATCCAGATAGGATTGTTCACCGGTTGCCCGATACAGCCAGTTTGCAGCAAAGAACAGGTCATCATAGAATGTGCTCGGTTTATAATAATCGTGTTCTTTTGTATCATCGCCGATGGAGCGATTCTTGTCAGCCCGTTCAAAGCAAGCCTTTGCGTGTGCCAGATAGTTGTCTGCACGGTCTGGGTCGGAATCCTTGAAGCAGAGATAACCAACAGCAAGAGCCGCTGCCATCTGTCCTTCAATACAGCTGTCATTGCAGGTGTAATACGGCCGTGCATCTTCGCCCTTCATCAGTTTGAACTTCCGCATGTAAACTTCCGCAGAACCCCACCATACATGGTCGAATGCACCATCGCCAATCATGTAAACGATTTCATCGCCCAAATCACAGCTTGCAACGTAATCCAATGCCCAGGCAAGGTTGTTCTTATATTCAGTCAGTTCGCCGATTTCCTTGACACCATCCTGATATTCCAACAAGCCCCAGCCCAGCATGGTTGCAGCATAGGCGTTGGTCAGTGTGAATTTCAGGTGGTCGCCGGCATCGAACCAGCCGCCCGGAATATAGTCGTTGACCATGCAGTCATCTCGCCAGCTGACTTCGTTCCAGTCTGGCAGTTCGCCGCACTGCTGTACCTCATAGAAAAACATCGACTTCTGTAAGGCTTCGCCGTAGTTGTAAGTGGAGTTTGTGGTGTCCGCAGCTTCCGCAGTTCCGAACAAGCCGGAGGAGGCAGAAGCTGCACTGGTGATGGCAAGAACCGCTGCACTGAGCAGGGCAATTCCTGTTTTTTTCATCAAAAATCCCATTCCTTTCCTTGTGATAAAATTCATTTGATTTTTTGCGGCAGGCAGCCGACAAAAAAGCGATTACTTTTAGTTTACCACGAGGATGTCAAAAAGTCAAGGATTTTTGTGGAAACTTTTGTAGTTGCAAACTGGATTTTGTGAAACAAAAACAGACCTTTGGTTGCCCAAGCGGTCTGTTTTTGCATGTATATGAAAGGTTTGGAAAAAGATTAAGAAGAAAGCAATTGTTAAGCAGTCGTGTTTTCGGACGACTGGCTGCCTTGCAGCGGTGCTGGTGCACCATTTTCACCGTTTTGTTGTCCGTTGCTAAATTCACCTTGCGGTGGTTTTGGCTGTTCGCCGTCTGCAAAGGTTGGCATTTCGCCGTTGTTCGGCGGTGTACCGCCTTTTCCGCCAAAGTTGCCCGGAGCGGAGCTTTGTTCGCTGCCGTCTGTCAATTGGAACGAATCTGCAACTGTTCCGCCGGAAACCGTGCCATTGGTGGCAGTTCCGTCATCGGAGAGTGTGCCGGAATATGTTCCGTCTACAATCAGCTGGCAGTTGTCCATCTGGTCGCCGTAATAAACAACATCGGAAACCGCTTTTTGTGTCTGCATGCCCATCAGGACGTTGCCGTCTGCATCACAGACAGCGATGAAGTCGCCGGCATTGGCTGAAATGCTGGTTGTATAATAATGCTGTGTGCTGGGATATTCCATCATGCCACGGCTGGACAGTGCCAAGATAGAACCGCCTGTCATGGTCATATCGGTTTCAAAGTCAATCGCACCATCGCCGCCGCTGACTGGACTAGAAACAAAGACTGTTCCGCCAGTCATGGTAATACTGCCGTTGGAGTCGATGCCGTCCCCGTCTGCACAGATGTAAATTGTACCGCCGCTAATGGTCAGTTCGTGGCTTTCCGTTGCGGTATCTGTGGCAGTGTTGGTGCTGGAAAGCGTTGTGGTTGCGGTTTCTGTAGTGGTGGTTTCATCGGCAGCAGTGGTTGCAGATGGGTCGCCCGGCTGGTTTCCGTCTGGCTGTCCCATCGGGAAGCCCATGCCCATACCAGTGCCGCCACCTGTATTCAAACCGTCATCGGTTGCCTGTAAAATGCGGATTGTGCCGCCTGCTAAGTTCATATCTGCTTTGGACTCGATGCCTTCGGTTGCTTGGTCAATCGTAATTGAACCATCTGTGATTGCGAAATCACCATGGCTGCTGATGCCATTTGCCATGGAAGAACTCAGTTCCAGCGTGCCGCCGGAGCAGGTAAACGCTCCACCGCTGTGCATACAGTGGTCAGTTGTGTTTGCCTGAATCGTTCCACCTGTAATGGTCAGCGTGTTTCCGGCTTTGATGCCCTTGCTGCTGGTATCTTCCGCAGCAGTTGTCGTTGTGTCGGTGTTTGTGGTTGTTTCTGTATTGGTTGTGGTTGTGGTGGTTGTAACAGCCGGAGCGGTTTCTGCTGGCTGAGAACCCGTTGCATCATCCGGCTTTTCCATGGGTGCAGCCCCATCCGGACGATTACCGCCCTGCGGTGGTGTTTGTCCGTCAAATGGCGATTGTCCGTTATCGAATCTGCCACCGAAGCCACCGCCTCCAAACGGCTGGTCGTCCGAGGTGCTGACTGCAATTTCACCCGTTGTTGTGACATTCAGCGTACCGCCGTCAATGTAGCAGTCTGTTTCTGCCTGAATGCCGTCTCCTTTGGCGGTAATGTTGAGTGTACCGCCGCTGATGGCAATCCAACCCTGTTCCGGGTCATCTGCTTTTGTTGTCTTTAAGCCATCATTTTGTGCATCTATAGTAATCGTGCCGCCGCAAATACCAATGCTGTCTTTGCCTTTCATGCCGTTATTGGCAGCGGTCACGGAGATGGTTCCATCTGTAATTTTTAAATCATCCCGGCAGACAATGCCATTTGCTGCATTGCCGGTTACGGTCAAAGCACCGCTGCCGTTGATGGTCAATTTATCTTCTGTAAAGAGGGCAGCAGTTTCTCCATCTGTGGTGACATTTGAATTTGCACCATCGGAGAGGAAATTTTCTGTGTTGGCTGCCAAGGAAAGAATGGTGCGTTTTTCATTTTCACAGGATAATGCTGCACCATTGGAATTGGTAATGGAAACGCCGTCGAAATACAGCTTTACTTTTTCGCTGCCAGTGACTCGCAGCTGACCGTCTTTCCATGTTCCGGTGATTCGGTATGTACCGCCGTTCTGAATGGTAACAGTGCGGTCAGAAACAGAAACGGCATCGGTGTTGCCGGTTACATCTGCGGTCGTTCCGCTCAGCGTGATTTCTGCATCAAATGTATCATAAGTACTGGTTTTGTCGTCATCATCATAGTCCACACGCTGTTCCGAATCGGAAAGCGGTGTTGCAACGGTGCTTTCTGAATGTTCAGAATCGGTTGTCGTGGATTCTGATTCCAGTTCAGAAATAGCAGCAGTGGTTTGTGTTGATTCGGCGGTACTGGAACTGTTATTGTCTGTACAGCCAGTGGTATAGGCGAGAACGGCAGCAACTGCCATGGTCATCGCCCAGGCTCGGTTTTGTTCTCTGCTACTCATATGAAATCTTCCTTTCTTTTGAGAAGAGGCTGTCTTTGTTTCTATGCTCCTATTTTCGCATAACTTTATGGAAATTGCGTGAAAGGTGTTCGTAAAGTGCCTGAAAGTCGGGTGGCAGATTTTCCATAAATCGTTGGATGCTTTCCCTATATTTTGGATGAAGAAATCCAGCGGTTTTCGTCATTTTCTTTAAGAATTTCACAGAACCTTGACGTTCTGGAAAAGAACGTGGTATAATAACGAGGAAGTAATGAGAGAATGCAATCGCAGAACAGGAGGTGTGAAAATGGATGCAGATTATTTCAAGAAGTTGCAGGCAGTTCCGCCGTTTGCAGCGGCAGCAACGGCATTGCAAACAGGAGATTTATTTTCAGATTTGACCGGAGCTGTGACCGCTCCGGTTTTATATAGTTATGTCTGGTGGTGTTTGCAGCAGGCAATCCACGACCAAGTGGACACGCTGTATTTTCTGGCACGAGATGGACACATCCTCTATGAGATTGCAAAGCGGTTCTGTGAACAGTATGCGTTGCCGATTCACTGTCAATACCTTTATGTTTCTCGAATGGCACTGCGGATGCCAGCCTATCACCGCATGGGAGAAGCTGCCTATGATTTGCTGCTGGTACGGGGGGCAAATTTAACACCTCGTCATGTGTTGGAACGGCTGGCACTTTCTGCGGAAGAACAGCAACAGGTTTATGCAGACTGTTCCATTCCAGCGGAAGATTGTGACAAGGCACTTTCTGTGCAGGCGTTTACGGCGTTTGCAGAACAGTTGCGGAAAAGCAGCGTTTACCGAAATTTTGTACAGGAAAAATCACAGGCAGCCGAAACTGCTGCTATGGTTTATCTGGAGCAGGCAGGCTTGTTGCGAGATGTCCGGCTGGGCATTGTAGACAGCGGTTGGAATGGCTCAATGCAGAATTGTTTGATGACACTGTTGGAGGGAGCAGGAAAACCGTTGCCCAACCTGAAAGGCTATTATTTCGGGCTGTATACCGAGCCGAAACAAGGAACGTGGGAGGCATGGTATTTTGACCCGCTGACTCCTTTAAAAAAAGTCATTCGCTTTAATAATAATGTCTATGAGTGTATGTGTGCTGCACCGCATGGGACAACGATGGGCTATACAATCCAAGAAGATGGCAAGGCAGTTCCTATTTGTAAGCCGATGGGAGCAGTTGACCAGGCAAATGCAGCCCTCGCAGAACAGCAGGAGCGAATTTGTCTGGCATTTACAGAACGGGTTCTGCCGCAGGTTTCGTTTTCCGATTTTGCAGCGTTGCCGCTCGCAGATGTAACAGAATCGCTGTTGCAGCGGCTCTTGTTCCGCCCAACAGCAGAAGAAGCACAGGCATTCGGGCAGTTTCAGTTCTGCGATGATATGGGTGAAATGTATGCGTTTCCGCTGGCATCTGCTGGACAGGAAGCTGCGTTGAAACAAGTGCTGTTATCGCAACATCTGCTACAGCATTTTCACCATGTGGAATCGGTACAAGCAGAACCGTTCTGGGTGTATGGTTCATTGGCGTGCAGTCAAATCCGCAGAAAACGGTGGTATCACTGGAATTTTGTCTGCTGGGATTGGATTCGGCACGCAGTCAACAGGAGGAGAGGACATTGACAGAAGAAAAAAAGCCGCTCATTTCCGTATTGATGGGCGTTTATAATTGTAAGGAACGTTCGATGTTGGAACGCTCTGTGCGTTCGATTGTAGAACAGACCTATCCTAACTGGGAATTGATTTTGTGTGATGATGGCTCGACCAATGCAGCTTTGCTCTGGATGCAGAATCTTGCTGCTCGGGATAGCCGGATTCGATTGCTGCAAAATGACCGCAATTTGGGTTTGGCTCGGACGTTGAACCGCTGTTTATCTGTGGCGAATGGGGCATATCTTGCACGGCAGGATGATGACGACATTTCAAAACCCGACCGTTTTGAAAAACAAATTGCCTATCTGGAATCACATGCGGATGTGGATTTCGTTGGCTCTAATTGTGATTTGTATACGCCGGATGGCGGTGTTTCCGGCTGCTGGAAACGACCGGAACGCCCTCGAAAGCAGGATTTTTTGTTTAATTCGCCGTTTATACATGGTTCGATTCTGTTTCGGCGACGGTGCTTTGAAAAAGTCAGCGGTTATCCGGTAATGGAGAAAATCGCTCGCTATGAAGACTATATGCTATTTATGCAGCTCTATGCAGCCGGCTTGCAGGGGGCAAATTTACAGGAATGTTTATACCAATATTATTTCGATAGTAAAACTCGCCGGATTCCGGTGCGGGAACGTTGGGATGAGGCAATTGTTCGCTGGAGAGGGTTTCATATGTTGAACCTGATGCCGAAAGGGTTGCCGTATATCGGAAAGCCGTTGATGCTGGCAATGCTTCCGCCGAAGCTGATTCATCATATGCATTCATAATTTTTTCATATCCTAGGCTGATTTGTGGCGAAACGAAAAAATTCTTTTCAGGTGCTTTTCAGCTTCATTTCACAGGATGTACACAATCTTCCTCTATACTATAACCATGCTCTGAAAGAGAGCATGTAACATCCTCTAAAGTGCTTTTGCATTTACCCCGGTGCAAAAGTATCATCCCCAATAATCCCTATATCATAGCAGTGAACGCCTCCACCCCGGGGCGTTTGCTGTTTATGAAACAATATCTGAGGATACAAAGTACTGACATTTTACTACTCCTTTCAAATAAAATCTGCGTGAAAAAGAGCGTACCGGATGCTTTCGATACGCTCTTTTTCCATGTCTGCTTTCTGTTTGTATGCAGGCTGGAGAATATTTTTCAGAGAGAACAATTATAACTTGCTTTTTTGAATGGTTTGTGTTATACTAAAGCTACTACAAATTTTACGGAAATTGTGAAAATTGTAAGAATATGGAATATCAAATACAGTAAGAAAGGATTATACGATGATGCAATATCAAGAGGCTTACGATCGACTGGAACAATATGGACAGACCCATCTGCTTCGTTACTATGATACACTTTCAGCAGCAGAACAGGAAGCATTGCTGCAACAGATTTCAGAGATGGATTTTTCCGTTCTGGAACGGGCTGCACACGAAGAAGCACCAAAGGGCAAGATTGAACCGCTGGGAGCTTGTACGATTTCGGAGATTGCGGAAAAGCAGGATACCTACCGGAAAATTGGTCTGGATGCCATCCGCAAGGGCAGTGTTGGGGCTGTTTTGTTGGCAGGCGGTCAGGGCAGCCGGCTGGGCTGTAATGGCCCAAAAGGTGTGTTCCAGATCGGTATCAATAACGACCTGACGATTTTTGAATGTCTGTTCCGGAATCTGATGGATGTGACCGAACAGGCAGGTGTTCCTGTTCCGCTGTTTATCATGACCAGCGAAACCAATGATGCAGAAACCAGAGCGTTTTTAGCAGAAAAGCACTATTTCGGCTATCCGGAATCTTCTATACATTTCTTCGTGCAGGAAATGGCTCCGGTCGTGGACAAGGATGGAAAAATTCTGCTGGAAACGAAGAGCAGAATTGCAGTTTCCCCGAATGGGAACGGCGGCTGGTTCTCATCCATGCAGCATGCAGGTCTATTGAATGTGCTGAAAGAACAGAACATTGAATGGCTGAACGTGTTCGCTGTGGACAATGTTTTGCAGAGAATGGCAGACCCTTGCTTTATCGGGGCAACGATTGCAGCAAACTGCACATCTGGCAGCAAAGTTGTTGCAAAGGCAAGCCCAGATGAAAAGGTTGGCGTGCTGTGTCTGGAAGATGGAAAGCCGTCAATCGTAGAATATTTTGAAATGACCGATGATATGCGGAACTTGCGGGAGGCAGACGGCACATTGACCTATCGGTATGGTGTTATCCTGAATTATCTGTTCCGAGTGGATCAGCTCTGTAAGACGTTGGATTGCAGCTTGCCGCTGCATCGGGCATTCAAGAAAGTTGCTTGCCTGACAGCGGACGGCACAGCAACCGTCAAGCCAGAACAGCCGAACGGCTATAAGCTGGAAACTTTGGTGCTGGATATGGTACATATGCAGGAAAATTGTCTGCTGTATGAAGTAGAACGGGAAAAGGAATTTGCACCAGTGAAAAATGCAACGGGTGTGGATTCTGTGGATACCGCACGGGCACTGTTGAAACAAAATGGCGTTGCCCTGTAAGCAGACGCTGTTGAAACAAAAGAAAAAGATGGCATACAGGGAAACCTCTGTATGTCATCTTTTTGCTTTCTATTCCCGTGGCGAAGTGTCCTCAGTCAATTTTCCGGTTCTTGAAATCATAAATGCAGTCGTGTTCGCCGATTTCTCGAATTACTCGGTAGGAATTGCCAACAGCTAACACATTGGACGGTTATAGATAAATTTGCACCGGTGAAAAATGCAACGGGTGTGGAAATTGCATGGGTACCGTTAAAACAAGAGAAAAGACGGCATACAGGGAAAAGGCTCTCTGTATGCTGTCTTTTTGTGTTTTATTCTTGTGGCAGAGTGTCCCAGTCAATTTTCCGGTTCTTGAAATAGTAAATGCGGTCATGTTCGCTGACTTCTCGAACCACTTGGCAGGGATTTCCAACTGCTACCACGTTGGACGGCAAGTCTTTCGTGACAACACTGCCTGCACCAACAACGACTTGGTCGCCAATGGTAACACCCGGCAAAATAATTGCACCTGCTCCAATCCAGCAATTTTTCCCGATGTGAACAGGCATATTATATTGATAAACAGTTTCTCGGAGTTCCGGAAGAATCGGATGTCCAGCCGTTGCAACAATGACACTCGGTGCAAACATCGTATAATCACCGACATAAATATGTCCGTCATCGACCATTGTTAGGTTGAAATTGGCATAGATATTTTTCCCGAAGTGCACATGCTTTCCACCAAAATTTGCATGAAACGGCGGTTCAATATAACAGTTTTCGCCGATTTCTGCGAACATCTGCTTTAAAAGCTGATTTCGCTTTTCTTGCTCAGAGGGGCGAGTCTGGTTGAATGTATAGAGCAGTTCCAGACAAGCATTCTGTTCCTCTGTGATGGCGGCATCATTGGGCAGGTATAAGTCACCTGTAAACATGCGGTCTTTGTTTTCCATCGCAAATCCCTCTTTCTTTGCAAATTATCCGTTGGCTTTTTTCCGCAGCTTTGCAACGAAAAAGCCTTCATATTGGGCATCTGGGCAGACACACAGCGTTTCTGCAAATCGGCTCGGCAGCAGTGGCAGCGTTTCCATGCCAGGAAATGCAATGGGCAGCAGTTCCACTTGTCCGGTCTTTAAAATCGCTGCAACCTGTTCTTCGTTTTCTTCCGGCAGGATGGAGCAGGTGGAATAGACCATCTCCTGATTTTTTTTCAGCAGAGATACTGCTTTTTTTAGCAGGGCACGCTGTGCCTTGACTGTTTTTTGCACCAAAGCCGGAGAGAAATTTTGCAGACCTGCTCCGGTGTGCAGGGAAAGCGTTCCGCTGCCGCTGCATGGAGCATCCAGCAAAATCCGGTCAAAAGAAAAGTATGGGCTGAGGCGGCGTGCATCTGTTACGGAAACCGTCACTCGTTTTGCACCCTGCTTTTCCACGTTGTACTTGAGTTTTTCTGCCCGAATGGCATGCAGTTCACACGCCATGATATTGGCTTGATTCTGGGTCATGGCTGCCATTTGAGTGGTTTTTCCGCCGGGAGCAGCCGTCATGTCTAAAATTTCCTGTTTCGGCTGCGGCTGCAACACAATCGGCGGCAGCATCGAGGAAAGACTTTGCAGGTAGATTTCCCCGTTTTCATAGCAGGACAAGGCTTGCAGCTGTGCTTCTGTGGTGGAATCCGTACAGAAAAAGGCAGTTTCACTCCATGCAACCGGAGTAGTGGCAATGCCAGCGGTTTGCAGCTGTTCCAGCACTGCCGGAACGGTTGCTTTCAGCGTGTTGACTCGAAACGACACAGCACGCTGTGCCGCATAACCTGCACAAATGTGGTCGGTCTGCTCCTGCGAATAGCAGGCGGAGAGCCGTTCCAGTAAGTATGGCGGAAGCATGGGAACATTATTCAGATTTGGCATGGTCGTCTCCTTTTTTGGATTCTGTTGGTGCAATCACAGGCGTTGCTTCTGGGGAAGGCTGTTGGTCGGTTCGGATGGCGAACCAGAACGTAGACCCTTCTCCCAACTTGCTGTTGACACCGTAGTCATAGTTGTGCAGCTTTAAAATGGCTTTAACGATTGACAGCCCTAACCCTGTTCCAACCACTTCTCGTTTGTGATTTTCAGAGCGATAATACTTGTCGAAAATCAGCTTGATTTTATCTTCTTCAATGCCATCGCCCGTATCTCGCACTTCAATCCGGACATAATTCGGCTGGTTGACTTGTCGCAGAAAGACTTGCTTGTCTTCCTTGGACGTGTAGTTGATGGCGTTGTTGATGAGGTTGCAGATAACTCGTTCAATTGCTCCGGCATCGCAGCAGACCATACGGGGAGCATCTGGCGTGAAATGGAGATGATACCCCATCTGTTCAGAAATGCCCTGATATCGGTTTGCAATTTCCGTCAGCCGTTGGGAGATATCAAACGTGGTAAACTCCAGCTTTTTCGTGCCGCTTTCCAGCTTGGATAAGTCTAACATATCGTTGACCAGCAGGGAAAGCCGGTCGGTTTCCTCAATGATTACTTGCAAATGTTTGGCTCGTTTTTCCGGATTGTTGCCGGACAAATCCCGAATCATTTCTGCATACGCTTTCATCATGGTGAGCGGTGTTCGCATATCGTGGGATACATTTGCAATCAAATCTCGCTGCATTTCGTCTGTGCGAGAGAGTTCATGTTCGGCATAGGTCAATGCCTCCGCCAGTTCGTCAACTTCTGCACAGCCGCCGCCCTCGAATTTTGTTTCATAGTCGCCATGAGCCAGCCGCTTTGCGGAACGGGTCAGGCGAGTGATGGGAACGCCGATATGCGTTGCTGCTAAGAACGACAGAATGCAGCCGAAAAATGCCATGGCAAGCGTAATAATCATCGTTTGCCGCTGTAAAATAGAAACCGTAGACTGTACTGGCACTAAGCGGGAATTTAATAGCAGATAGCCAACGACTTCATTCGTATCGCTGTCCAGAATCCAGTTGCCATAAACAACGGTCTGTGTTTGCAGCTGTTCGTTGTAGATAGAACGGCAGATATAACCGTTTTCGCTGCGTTTCAAGTCCATCAGAAAGAAATAAACGTCCTGGTCGTTGTGGAGCAGGCATTTCTGTGCAGAAACGCAGTGCTGATACGTTTCTTCGCCGTCTGTGTTCAAGATGGAAATGCACATCTCGTTCCGCATTGCCTGGTCTTCGGCAATGTCGGAAAAGTTGTCCAGTCGGCAGGATTGCGTGAGAATTTTTGCAGATTTTGCAATATCTGCAATTTTAAACGCCTCATAAAAGCGTTCTAAAAAGACCACCTGCAAAATCCACATCAAGATGAAGACAATGCAGACAAACATCATAAAAAACAGCCAGATTTTTACACGGATGGTCAAATTCCGTTCCATCTGGAGATTAGGCATCCGGATCAAACTTATATCCCATTCCTCTCAAGGTCACGATGAATTTTCGATATACCCCAAGACTGCCACGCAGCATTTTAATGTGTGTATCGACAGTGCGGTCATCTCCAAAGAAATCATATCCCCAAACCGCTTCGAGCAGTTTATCTCTCGAAAGTGCCAATCCCTTATTCTTTACCAGATAGAACAGCAGGTCGTATTCTTTTGGTGTCATGGTTGCCCGCTGTCCGTCCACATAGACTTCTCGACCAGCAAGGTCGATTTCCAGTCCTTCAAATTTCAGCCGCTGGTCAGAAACCTGCTCTGCGGTGGCGTGATGCCGATTCAGAACAGCTTTGACTCTTGCCATCAGTTCTTTCGGAGAGAATGGCTTGACCACATAGTCATCAATGCCCAGTTCAAAGCCAAATAGCTTGTCATATTCTTCTCCACGGGCGGAAAGCATAATGACAGGAATGTTTTTCCGCTTCTTGATTTCCTTGCAGGCGGAAAAGCCGTCCAGTCTTGGCATCATAACGTCCATAATAATCAGGTCAAAGTCCTGTTCCCGACAGAGGGCAACGGCTTCCATGCCATTTTCCGCCTCTGTCACTTCATATTCTTCAAACTCCGCATATTCCCGAACGACGTTCCGGATATTTGCTTCATCATCGACTACCAGCAAACGATACATTTGTATCTTGCCTCCTTTCTGTTTCTACGCAAAAACCGCCCGAAAATCGGACGGTTTTTGATTTTTTGCAGAGAATCGCTGCACATCTATTTTGCCGCTGCTGCAAAAAGAAATTGCCGCCTTTGCGAAATTAGGATTCAGCTTCTGCCTTCCGCTTCTGCTGCAAAGCTGCTGCGATAAACGAGGTAAACAGCTTGTGCGGCTTGTTCGGACGGGACTTGAATTCCGGATGGAACTGTACGCCGATGAACCACGGATGGCTCGGCAGTTCTACGATTTCCACCAGCTTGCCATCTGGAGAAATACCAGCCAGCTGCAAGCCGCTTTCTGTGAGCTGACGGCGGAATGCGTTGTTCAGTTCAAACCGGTGACGATGGCGTTCATAAATCAGTTCTTCGCCATAAATCGAGCGAACCTTTGCACCATCGGTCAGCTTACACGGATACAGACCCAGCCGCATCGTACCACCGAGGTTGGTAATATCCTTCTGGTCTTCCATGATGTCGATGACATTCTGTGTGCCTTCCGGCAGGAATTCTGCGGAGTTTGCATCCGGCAGACCAGCACAGTGCCGTGCAAATTCTACAACTGCCATTTGCATACCCAGACAGATACCAAACATCGGAATCTGATTTTCTCTTGCATATTCAATTGCGGTAATCATTCCTTCGATACCACGGTCGCCGAAACCGCCCGGAACGATGATACCATCGCAGTCCTTTAAGGTTTCTGCAACAGTTGCACCGGTAATCTTTTCGGAGTCAATCCAGAGGATTTCCACCTTGACATCATTCGGAATACCGCCGTGCCGCAGAGCTTCTGCAACGGACAGATATGCATCCGGCAGGGCAACATACTTGCCGACCAGACCAATGGTAACCTGTTCGGTTGCCTGCTTTTGGCGTTCGGTCATCTGAATCCATTCGGTCAAATCCGGTGTGCGGTTTTCCAGACCGAGGTGATGACAAACACAGGCTGCCAGACCTTCTTGCTCCAGCATCATTGGAACATCATACAGGGACGGAGCAGTCATGTTCTGAATAATGTCTTCTTCCCGAACATTGCAGAACAAGCTGATTTTCTTTGCCATTTCCTTCGGAATTTCCTGTTCGGTTCTGCAAACGATCACGTTTGGCTGAATGCCGATGGAGAGCAGTTCCTTTACGGAGTGCTGTGTTGGCTTGGACTTCAGTTCGTTCGAGCCGGAAATATACGGAACGAGGGTAACATGAATATACATGGCGTTCTGTCTGCCAACTTCGGCAACAAACTGCCGGATGGCTTCCAGGAACGGGGTGCTTTCGATGTCGCCGACTGTGCCGCCGATTTCGGTGATGACAACGTCTGTGTCAGAATTTTTGCCGACCCGATAAATGCGTTCTTTGATTTCGTTGGTGATGTGTGGAATCACCTGTACCGTACCGCCCAGATAGTCGCCACGGCGTTCCTTGTTCAGTACCGTCCAGTAAATTTTACCGGTGGTAACATTGCTGTTGATGGAAAGATTTTCATCAATGAAGCGTTCGTAGTGTCCGAGGTCGAGGTCGGTTTCTGCACCGTCATCGGTAACGAAGACTTCACCGTGCTGATACGGGCTCATCGTGCCGGGGTCTACGTTGATATACGGGTCAAACTTTTGAATGGTTACCCGGTATCCTCGTGCTTTCAGCAGACGACCGAGTGAAGCAGCAGTGATGCCCTTTCCCAGACCGGAAACGACACCGCCGGTAACAAATACATATTTTGGCATACGTTAATTCCTCCAAAGCGATACAAATATTCCTGTTCTTTCTTATTATACTATGTTTCCCGTGCAATTGCAAGCAAATTTTTTGAGAATCTCCGGGAAACAGGGGTGACATGGAAAAAGGCGGCAAAAGCCGCACTTTTTTTATACTTTTGGTGCTTAATGAGATGCTGCATGGCGGTTTGCGGCGGAGAACACACAGCCGCAGAAATCTTGCCGATACAAGTCATATTGGCGGGACAGTGCGATTGAACGCTGATAACCGCCCTTTTTCTTGAAATCTGCATATAACCATGGGACATCGAATTGCTTTGCCAGCTCTGCACCGCACTGATTGATGAAACTTGCATCTTTGTGCGGACTGATGGAAAGCGTGGTGGTGACAAAATCCGCATGGGCATCTTTTGCCGCCTGCATGGTCTGTTCCAGTCGCAGGCGAATGCAGCGTTGACAGCGTTCGCCCCGTTCTGGTTCGTGTTCATGACCTTTTGCCAGAGCCAGAAACCGTTCTGGTTCCCATGTTCCGGCAATGACAGAAACCGTTCCTTCCAATGGCATTTCCTGCAAGAGCCGCCGCAGTTCTGCGAGCCGGTGGGAAAATTCTGCTTCCGGCATAATGTTGGGGTTATAAAAATAGATGGTAATCGTAAAATAACGGCTCAGATATTCCAGCACATAGCTGCTGCACGGTGCACAGCAGGCGTGCAGGAACAAGTGTGGTTTTGTTCCGGCTGGAATGGTGGAGAGCGTCTGTTCCAACTCCCGTTGATAGTTGGGTTTGGGTGGGGTTTGCATGGGGCATTACTCCTCTTTGGATTTGGTTGCCTTGGATTCTTCCGAACGAGGATGATTCTTTTTGGCAAGCTTGACCTCGCTGCGGTTGCATTTTACAGGCACATCATTATCTGGCACTTGTACTTTTAAGTCGCCTGTGAGGGTGTTGGATTCCACAACTTTTCCCACTTTTCCATCCGGCAAAACAACCATCGCATTCAATTTCGGCGTAATCTTGAGCAGTTCTTCATAGACGTTCTGCTCATGTTTCAGGCAGCACATCAATCTGCCGCAGCAGCCTGAAATTTTTGCTGGGTTGAGGGAAAGTCCCTGTTCCTTTGCCATTTTAATGGAAACCGGCTGGAATTCGCACAAAAAGCCCTTGCAGCAAAATTCCCGTCCGCAAATGCCAATACCGCCGAGAATTTTTGCCTTGTCTCGCACGCCGATTTGACGCAGTTCAATGCGTGTCCGGAAAATTGCAGCCAAATCCTTGACCAAATCCCGGAAATCCACACGATTTTCAGCGGTAAAATAGAACAGCAGTTTGCTGTTATCAAACGCACATTCTACTTCAATCAGTTTCATTTCGAGTTTCCGCATCGCAATTTTTTCTTCACAGATGTGGAATGCACGAATTTCTTTTTTGCGGTTCTGTTCCAGTGTTTTACGGTCTTCCTTGTTGACTGGTCGCAGAATCTGTTTCAGCGGCTGCACAACCGCAGCTTGCTGAATGGTTTTGTTGGGGATGGTGACTTCTCCGCATTCCGTCCCTTTGGACGTTTCCACGACCACAAGGTCACCTGTTTGAAACTGGTGGTCGCCGGGGGAGAAATAATATACTTTTCCGTTTGCTTTGAAACGGACACCGATGATTTCAATCATATAAAATCCTTTCTCAGGTCGGTAAAAATAAAAAAATAAGGTCAGCTAATCTGCATCCACGTTCCGCACAGAGTCGCCAGCAGCAACGGAACAGTGCCGTTTGCTTGCAATGCCTGCTCTGCTTTGCGGATGGTTTCAAATTGCAGCAGCCCTTGCCGCTGGGCAGTTTGCCGAGCCGCTTGCTTTGCCAGCTGCGGTGCACAGCTGCACGTTGCAGCAGAAGGGTCATTGTGCAGCACTAAAACGTCCCGGACATAGAGCCGCAGTTGCTGGAGGAAAAACCGTGCTTGTGGGCGGTCTTTTCCAATGGTGGCGACTGCTTTTAGAAATGCATATTCATTGTGCTGCTGCAGGGCTTGAATGCTATCTTCGATACGGGCAACGGCAGTTTGTAGATTGGAATCTGTGGCATAGGCAAGCGTTTGCCCGATGTTGCCGGGGAATCGCTGGAAATCTGCATCCGGAATGCCAAGAGCCGTGGCTGCTTCCTGCACTTCTGACGGTTGACATGGAATCAGTCCGAAAGAGAGAATGCGGGAGCGAATCGTAGAAAGCAGCGTATCCTTTGCCGATGCTGTAAATAAAAAAAACGCATATGCTGGCGGTTCTTCCAGCTGCTTCAGTAGGAGATTTTGTGCACGGTCATCCATCTGGTCGCAGTCCAAAAATAAATAGACCTTACGGCTGCCGTTGTTTGGCGGGATGGAAACGCTGCTGCAAATCTGTCGTACTGTTTCTACAGAAAAACCGCCCAGTTTTCCGCTGTGCGGAACTAATATCAAATCTGGGTGGCAGTCTTTTTGCAGGTTGTGGCAGGATTTACAGTGTCCGCAGGGCTGTCCGTTTTCGGGATGTTCGCAGAGCAGTAGGGCGGAAAACCAATGTGCGACGGTTTTTCGTCCTAGGCCAGCATCTCCATAAAATAAAAAACTTTGTGCAAGCCGTTCGCCGCTTGCCATACGGGACAAGGTAGTTTGAAGCGATTTTTTACCGTATAAAGTGGGCAGCATTGCCGAACCTCCTTGCATACAATTGTTCGATGGGTACGCTCTTTATTATAGGCGATTTCCGGAAATTTGTCAACCGGAGAAAAACAGGGAATTGTGGAAAGTGGGGTTTGGTTGCGGTGTTGAAAGGGATTGCAGTTTGTGGAATGGTTCTTGGAAGATTTTTTCGAGGTGGGTTGTTAAGATACGAGCCGCAGGCGAAATAAAAAGTTTTTCGGTGCAGCAGTTTTTCAAAAATGCTGCCGAGGTGTGGGCGAGTAGCCCACATTTGCGGAGCAAATTGGATTTTGCAAACTGGTTTTTCTGCTGCAATTGCATATTTTGAAACTGTCAAATTCAAATAAAGTTGAATGATAAGAATCAAGGTTGTAAATTCGAGCAAGGCAACGGGGCAATTGCAGCACGCTGGCAGGCAAAAGCAGGGGTGGAACCCCCTTTTGCCGGACGCTGAAAATTGTTTTTCCTAGGAGCAAGGATTTTCTGTAAAGTAATATTTCGTTGCAACTGTTCCCCCGGAACAGTTGCAAGGGATTGTTTACTACTAAGGTTTCACAAGGCGGAGCGGTCTTGTTCGCCCCGCCTCGAAAAGCTGTCGCTTTTCTCACCACCCCCTCCGTGTGCCAAAAGCATGGCACAGGAATTTCGCTGCCTGCGGGCAGCGATCAGGGCTGCTCGCCCTGAACCTCGCCAACATTTTTGAAAAATTGTTGGATCAAAAAACTTTTTGTTTGCCTGCGGCTTGTGATTGAAAACACTTCTCCTAGGAAAACCATCCGAATCCGGTTCGGCAAGGCTGGGGCACATCCCCAGCTTGCCTTGGGAATCGCAATTGCCCCTGAAACCTTGTTCTCTCATTACAACCTTCTGATTTTGAAGGCAATTGCGATTCTTTCGATTTGCTCCTAGATTTTTGTTATAGTTTTATTTGCAAGTTTGATTTGCTTCGCAAATGTGGGCTGCTCGCCCACACCTCGGCAGCATTTTTGAAAAACTGCTGCACCGAAAAACTTTTTGGTTGCCTACGGCAGAAAAATTGCCGCCAATTCGATTTGGCGGCAACTTCTTTTGATTTGTTTTGCTCTTATTTTATTTAATTAATTTTGAGCAGCTGGTTTTGCTGGTTCAGAATCTGTTTTCGGTTTTACAACTGCCGGACGCTTTCCAACTTGCTTAACAATACACTGCTTCGGACATTCCTTGACACAAAGTCCGCAGGAACGACATTTGTCATAGTCAATCACAGCATGATTATCAATGACATGAATCGCATCGAATTTACAGATTTTTTCGCACTTCTTGCAGCCAATGCAGGCATGCTGACAAGCTTGCATCGCTGTTTTTCCCATGTCCTTAGATGAACAGAGCACATCGACCTTTTTCTTCTCAGAACGCAATGTAATCAATCCGTTTGGACAGGCTTTTGCACACTTCCCGCAGGAAATGCATTCTTCGGTGCAAATGACTGCCAAACCGTCTTGAATCCGAATGCAATCCTTTTCACAGGCAGCCGCACAGTCTCCCAATCCTAAACATCCATGCATACAGCTTCCCGTACCGCCGTAGAATCGCTTCGCAGAAGCACAGGTTTGAACGCCATCAAATGCAAATTTCGGCTTGGTTGCTTCGCAAGTGCCGTTGCAGTGAACCACCGGAATTTTCCGTTCTGCTGCGGTAACTGCAACACCCATGATTTCACCGATTTTAGATGCAGCAGCTGCACCGCCTGGAAGACAGGCATTCATCGAAGCACCTTTGTTCACGATGGCATCCGCATAGTCCGCACAGCCGGCATAGCCGCATGCACCACAGTTTGCACCTGGCAGGGTTTCGGTGATTTTTTGTGCTCGTTCATCGACTTTGACGGCAAAGACTTTTGAAATTACCGTCAGCAGAACGCCAAAGACAATCCCGAATACAATAAAAATGCCAATTGGCAAGATATATTCCATTGTTTTTTCTGCTCCTTTCTCACTGTCCCAGACCGCCGAAGCCGAGGAAACTCATTGAAACGATGGCAGCAGCAACCAGTGTTGCCGGAACGCCCCGAAACATCGCCGGAGTTTCTTCGTCTGCATCATCTACTCTGGAACGAACACCGGAGAATAATACCATTGCCAGTGCGAACCCAAAGCCTGAGAAAAAGGCGTTGATGAGGGATTGAACGAAGGTATAATTTTCATCAATGTTCATAATGGTAACGCCCAAAACGGCACAGTTGGTGGTAATCAGTGGCAGATAAACGCCCAGTGTTTTATAGAGCGGCGGCATCACTTTTTTGATAATCATTTCCAGCAGCTGTACAAATACGGCAATGACCAGAATAAAGGCAACTGTACGCAGATAGGTCAGGTCGTTTGGCTCTAACAGGAAATAATAGATCGGATAGGTGACCAGAGCCGCACAGACCATGACGAATACAACCGCAGCCCCCATACCAATACTGGAATCTAACTTTTTAGAAACGCCCAGAAACGGACAGCAGCCGTAAAACTTGGAAAGAACAAAGTTGTTCGTTAAAACGGCAGCAATGATGATGGTAACAACGGTACTCATGCTTCAACCTCCTCACAATTTGCAGCCCGGCAGGCAGCCGCATTCGGGCAGGTACTGCATCCGATTTTTTTCGGTGGCTTTTTCTTGGAAAGACGGCAGACAACGGCAATGATAATGCCCAGGACAAAGAAACCGCCTGCCGGCATGACGAACAGTGACATGGTGTGTCCCTGCATGAACGGAATGGACAGCCCGAACCAGCTGCCAGAACCGAAGATTTCCCGAATCGAGCCCATCAGGAACAGGGCGAGTGTAAAGCCCAATCCCATGCCTGCACCATCTAGGATAGACGGTAGCGGGGTGTTCTTGCTGGCGAACATTTCCGCCCGTCCTAAAATAATACAGTTTACGGTAATCAGTTCCAGAAATGCACCCAAATTCGTGTACAGTGCTGGAACAAAACCGTGCAGCAAAAATTGAATCAAAGTTACAAATGTTGCAATGATGACGATATAGCAAGGCAGCTTGACCTGTTCCGGAATGACTTTCCGCAGCAGGCTGATAACCAAGTTGGAGAAAATCAAAACGAAAGCGGTAGAAAGTCCCATACCGATGCCGTTAAATGCTCCGGTGGTAACTGCCAAAGTCGGACACATTCCGAGCAGAGAAACCAAGGTCGGATTTTCCCGAATCAGTCCTTTTGTAAATTCTTTTCCGTAATTCATGATAAAATGGCCTCCTTACTCTGTGCGAAGGTATCTATGGCACAGGTGACAGCGGCTTTCATGCCGTTGGAAGAATATGTTGCACCGGTGATGCCGTCCACCTGTTCGACAGCGGCTGCATCGGACAGCCCGACCAAATGGTCGGTCAGCAATTCCGGATTGCTCTGGACTTTTGTTCCAAGTCCCGGCGTTTCGGTGACAGATACAAAGGTGATCCCTGTGACAGTGCCTTCTGCATCCAGTCCAATGACAACCTGTAAACCGCCTTTGTTATAGCCGTTCGCAGTCACCAGAACAGCAGTCTGCTGGTTTTCATCCACATAGACAGCGGTTGCAGTTGCTTTTTCATTGTTTGCTGGCTGAAAATCGGAAACTTCGGTGAAATTTCCAGCGTTCGGCAGCTGCTGTAAGCTTTCCTGAATGGAGGCAGCTTCTGCGGCTGCAATTTTATCTTTTGTGATGCTGTTGGCAACGGCAAGCAGACCGCAGCAGCAGGCACAGACGACCGCCAACACAACCGGCGGCTTGATGAGATTGTTTTTCGATGCCATCTTTATGCTTCCTCCTTCTGTTTGATCGGCTTTGCACCCAGCGGTTTGGTCATGGTGAACTTGTCAATGTATGGTGTGAGCAGGTTCATCAGCAGGATGGAGAACGAGCAGCCTTCCGGCATACTTGCAAATTCTCGGATGACAAATGTCAGAATGCCGCAGCCGATGCCGAAAATCCACTTGCCCTTTGTGGTAATCGGGGTGGTAACATAGTCGGTTGCCATGAAAAACGCTCCAATCATAACGCCGCCGCTCAGCAGAGCATACGGAACTTCTGTCAGAGAACCGCCAGTTGCAAGGGTATGGAAGAAGGTCAGGATTCCCAGAGAGCCTAAGTAAGCAATCGGGGTAGATGGGGAGATGACACGGGTGAAAATCAGGAACAGTCCGCCGAGGAGCAGTGCCAGTGCGGAGGTTTCCCCGATACAACCGCCAACATTGCCGAGAAACAGATTCGACAGGGATTCTGTTCCCGTTACGAGTGGCGTTGCAGAGGTAACAGCATCCAAATCCAGCGAACCAGCGGAAGAACTCAGCTGATTTCCAATGGAAAGGCCGTGATAATAGAACGGCTTGACCCAAGTTGTCATATCGCCGGCAAAGGATAACAGCAGGAACACCCGTCCGGTGATGGCAGGATTGGCAAAATTGCAGCCCAGACCACCAAACAGCTGTTTTACAACTGCAATGGCGAAGATACAGCCAACGGCTGCCTTCCAGAGCGGTAAGGTTGCCGGAAGATTCAGAGCGAGCAGCAGCCCTGTCAGAGCAGCACTGCCATCAGAAATGGTTACAGGCTTTTTCATGAGCTTCTGGCAGATGGCTTCTGTCGCCATCGAAATCAGAATACAGAACAGCATGAGCAGCAGTGCCCGGATACCGAAGAAGATGACACCGCAAACCGCTGCCGGAAGCAGGGCAAGTAGTACCAGCCCCATAATTTTTTGTGTAGTCATACCACTCCGAACGTGCGGAGAGGGGGAAACGGTCAATAATTGCAAAACAGACACTCCTTTCTCACTTTTTCATCGCTGCCATTGCCATTGCTTTGGCGAACTGGTTGGTTTCAGCGACAGGACGTTTTGCCGGACAGGCGTATGTGCAGCAGCCGCAGTTCATACACAGCGTTACATGCAATGCTTGCAGGGCTGCAACATCTTTCTGTCGGTATGCCTTTGCAATTTGCGGCGGCATCAGCCGCAGCGGACAGGCATGGATACAGCGTCCGCAGTGAATGCAGGCGGATGGTGCGGTTTCTTCCAGTTTGGAGAATGCAACGATTGCATTATTTGCCTTTAAAATCGGGTCTTGCAGATCGGCAATTGCCATGCCCATCATTGGCCCGCCATAGAGCAGTTTCTTTGCCCGTTCCAAATCGCACTTCGCAAAAGTCAGGACATCTTCCACAGGCGTTCCCATCGGCACAATGACGTTGCAAGGGTTGCCGATGCAGTCGCCATCTACGGTTACCATTCGCTGTACCATCGGCATGCCGGTTTTCAGGTAACGGCTGACAAAGGCAACAGAGGAAACATTCATGACAATAACACCTTGGTCTGCTGGCAGTTCGCCTTCTGCAACAATTCTGCCGAGGGTGTGGTAAATCAGAACCTTTTCTGCACCCTGTGGATAGGTAGACGGCAGCGTTACCACTTGAATGCGGTTGTCGCTGGCAGCTTTTTCGGTTAAAATCTGAATGGCTTCCGGCTTGTTGGATTCTACACCGATGATGCAGTGTGGAATGTTCAGCCAGTGCAGTACCTGTTGAATGCCATCAATGACTTCTTCCGGATGTTCCACCATCTGCCGATTGTCGGATGTGATGTAGGGTTCACATTCTGCGGCATTGATACAGAGTGTATCAACGGTCTGCTTTGGTGCTAACTTGACATGGGTCGGAAAACTTGCCCCACCCATGCCGACCAGACCGCTTTCCCGAATGGCGTGCAGGAAATCTTCTTTGCTGGAAATGACTGGCGGCTGTACGGTATCCGCAACCGTTTGCAGTCCGTCTGTTTCAATTTCCACGCATTTGCAAGTTCTGCCATTGCTCATTCGGAAATCGGAAACTGCCTTGACCGTTCCGGACACGCCACTGTGAATCGGGGCAGCCATAAAGGCATCGGTGTCACCGATTTTCTGCCCGACACAGATACTGTCCCGCACTTTGACCAGCGGGGAACAGGGTGCACCGATGTGCATACTCATCGGAATCCGAACCCGTTTCGGCAGCGGCAGGGGCTGGCTGGCAGTGTTTGCGGTGTTTTTGTGATGTGCCAGTTTTACGCCGCTGAGTTTTTTTCTCATAAAATAGCCTCCTTCTGGACAGAACATTTCGACCAGCGAAATCTTCTGCGGAAAATTGGTGTTTGTTCCTGCGGACAGGGTTGGCTGCCTGCTGTTTCTGCCGACAGCAAGCCAAGTTCCAACGGATTTCTGCTTTGCAGGAAGTTCTCACAGATTTGCATAAATTCGGCAGTCGTTTTTCCTGAATTCTCATAAAAACTGCACATATATTTCTGGGACAATCGAAAAATAGGTGCAAAAAAATTTTCTGTAGAAACAGAAACCTCTTTTTTTTTAATGGAAAACATGGTATGATAGACATACTGTCGAATGCACCGGAGCAGGTTTGCTTCGGCATGCAGACGCACTTTTGATGAAAAGGCGTACGTTTCTATTATAATAGAAAGAACGGCGATTGTAAATAGATTTGGGTCTATTTTTCCGAAATCCGTCGAAAGTGCAGAAAATCATGACAGCAACAGAAAAAATTTAGGAAAGAGGGCAAAAGATATGAAAGGATATCGAATCAGTTTGATTCGTCACGGCAGAACAGAAGCCAATGACAAGGGCATTTATATCGGGCGGACAGATTATCCGCTGTCGCAAAAGGGCATCAGCGAACTGTATAACAAATTAGATGAGTTTGAATATCCGCATGTTGGAAAAGTTTATAGCAGTCCGTTGCAGCGATGTACGGAAACGGCAGAGATTTTATTTCCGGATTCTTCGGTACAAATCGTGGAAAATCTGATTGAAATGGATTTTGGGGACTTTGAGGGAAAATCTGCGGATGAACTGGTCAAGAAGCCGGAGTTTTTGGAATGGCTCAAGGGCGGAGCAGACAGCCGTCCGCCAAAGGGCGAGAGTTTACAGGAAGTGCAGCTGCGGTTGTTCAAGGCACTGCGAACCATTATTTTAGACATGATGCAGAATGATATTTTGCACACTGCCGTTGTCACGCATGCCGGTATTATTACCAATTTGATTGCAGGGTTTGGACTGCCAAAAATTGACCCGAAAGAACTGCGGCCTGCTCCGGGAGAGGGATATGATATTTTGGTGACGGCATCGCTCTGGCAGCGTTCCGGTGCATTTGAAATTCTGGGCATGACACCGTATTCCAGCAATTAAAAAAGAAGTATAACTGCCTTTTTTCTGGGTGATACTATCTATAATCATTCTATAATCATTGGAATAGATAGCACGGAGAAAAGGAGCAAATGCAATGAAGCTGCACACTTTATCAGAATTTTCAAAAACAGTTATGCGACAGACAGAACAGTCCGTTTCCTATTTTTTCTGGAGCTGGCTGGGCGGTTGTATCTTGTGGATGCTCTGCCGCATTGCGTTTTGCTATGCGGTGCAGATTAGCTTTACATTCTTAGGGCTATTGCCAGCTTTAGAAGCTACCTGGTATGGAGTGCGGCTGCTGTTTGCAGTGGGGGGATTTATCTGGCTCACGCCCTTGCTGTATCGCTGTCTGTATGCGTGTGCAGCTGCTGCCAGCCTGACGAAACAGCCTGCTCCGAAAAAGGGGGCGGTGTATCGCATGGCATTGTGTCTGCGAGGACTGCGGCTGTTGGTCTTGCTGCCGTTGCCACTGTGCCTGTGGAGTTTGCGTTGGTGCTTAGAGCAGGGAACAACGGTTTCGGATGGTGTGTGGTGGCTGTGGACAGGGATGCAGTTTCTTACATTGGCAGTGCTATTTTTGGCTGGCTGGCTGTGGCTGTTGCCGGTTTGTCTGGCTGCACCCGTCTTGCAAGTGCTGTTTCCGGAACATCGCTGCTGGAGTCTGGTGTGTGATGCTCTGACGCTCATGGAGGGCAGGCGGAAAGAATGGTATCGGCTGATGCTGCGAAGTCTGCCGTTCTGGCTGCTGCCGCATTTTTGGAGCAGGCTTGCAATGATGCAGACCGTTTATGTCGGTGTCTGCTGGGTGGAAACACAGACTGCTCAACGAAAACGAAAAAAAGGAGGAATGTCCCGTGCCGCAAACACTCACATGGCGAATGGAGCAGGAACAGCCCTGCACTCTCGAACAATTTCTCAGAAGCGAAAAAAATGTATCCCGGCGGCTGCTGATCAAACTGAAGCGTACCAACGGGCTTTGGTGCAACGGAACACCCATCCGAAGCATTGACCTGGTGCAGTTCGGTGATGTGATTGAACTGCGGCTACCGGAAGTGCCGTCTGTGGTGGCAAATGCAGTTCGTTCTGTGCCAATTTGCTTTGAAACGGCAGATTTTGTGGTTTATCATAAGCCGCCGGATTTGCCTGTGCATTTCTCCCAAAATCACTTTATGTCGGTGTCTGCTGGGTAGAAACATAGGCTGCCCAACGAAAATGAAAAGGAGGAATGTCCCATGTCGCAAACACTCACATGGCGAATGGAGCAGGAACAGCCCTGCACCCTCGAACAATTTCTCAGAAGCGAAAAAAATGTATCCCGGCGGCTGCTGACCAAGTTAAAGCGTACGAACGGGCTTTGGTGCAACGGAACACCCATCCGAAGCATTGACCTGGTGCGGTTCGGGGATGTGATTGAACTGCATCTGCCAGAAGTGCCGTCTGTGGTGGCAAATGCAGTTCGTTCTGTGCCAATTTGCTTTGAAACGGCAGATTTTGTGGTTTATCATAAACCACCTGATTTACCAGTGCATCCCTCCCAAAATCACTATACGGATACGCTGGGAAATTGTTTTTGTGCTGCCTATCCGGGGCTTGCCTGTCGTCCCGTGAACCGCTTAGACCGCAATACAAGCGGTTTGTGTGTATTTGCAAAGAGTGCTTATGCAGCGAATCAACTGCAATATCACCTGCAAAAGCGATATTATGCGGTGGTGGAAGGGGTGCTGACGGGTTCGGGAACGGTTTCTGCTCCGATTGCACGGGAACAGGAGTCCATTATCATTCGCTGTGTGCGGGCAGATGGAAAACCAGCCGTGACGCATTATCGGGCGTTGCAGCACAATGACAACTATACATTGCTGCAATTGCGGATGGAAACAGGGCGAACCCATCAGATTCGGGTACATATGGCACACATTGGGCATCCATTGGCAGGAGATACGCTCTATGGCGGCAGAACAGATGCAATTGACCGACAGGCATTGCATTGCGGACGGTTGATTCTGCCGCTGGTACAGAAGACGGGAACAGTGACCGTTGGGGCAGCATTGCCGGAAGATATGGCGAGTCTGCTGTAAAATTACCGCAGACAGTAAGCAGCAGAATTTCCAAAGAAGTCAGATTTGCAGAGAATCCAAAATCGCCTATAGACAAATGTTCAAAATTATGCTATACTAAAAGAGAACCGTATCATTTCAGAAAGGAGTCGCTTTTATGATGCATGAAAAATCCTGTGGAGCAATTGTCTATCGGAAATCCCACGGGAATATTGAAATTCTGCTGATTAAACATGTAAACAGTGGGCATTGGTCGTTTCCAAAGGGACATGTAGAAGGCACAGAAACCGAAGTCGAAACGGCAAAACGGGAAATCAAAGAAGAAACTGCCATTGATGTCCTGATTGACCCGACCTTTCGGGAAACGGTTTCTTATTTCCCGAAGCGAGATACTCAAAAAACCGTTGTTTATTTTATTGCCCGTGCAAAAAATTATGATTTTTTCCCGCAGGCGGAAGAAATTTCAGAAATTCGCTGGGTTGATATCGGACATGCTTCCAATATCCTGACGTATGAGAATGATAAAAACATCGTCACAAAAGCGAAGGTTGCAATTCGGGAATTCGAATGAGCAGGCTGTAGAAACAAGCAGGCAATCCCACGTTGTGCGGAAAACGGCACGGCGATGGGATTGTTTTGTTCCAGCAACCTGTAAAAATGTTTCGTTTGGCATTTACCTTTTTCAAAAAGTATGATACAATAGAATCAATATCAAACCGCAGCGTGAAACCTGCTGAATAGGAGGCGTTTTCTTGAATCCCACTCTTCGACCCGACCCATACGACCCGTTTTCCAATCCAACCCAGCACCGTGCCTATGCATCACACTATCGCACCATCTTGCCCCAGATTGGATTGCCCGGCTATCAAGTTCCCCTGAAACCAACCAAACAAGAACGAAAACGCATCCGGCATTATTTCAATGCTGCTGGATTTGGCTTGACCGCACATTTTTTCTTGGTGCAGATTCTTGCATTGGTTGTCATGGCAGTGTTGCAGGGCATCATGGGCTTTGTGAAAAATGGCGTGGATGCCAATACTTATATCCAGCAATCCTCTATCTTAATGGCAGTGAACGGTATTTTATTTTTAATGGCAAATACCAGCGTGGCTGCCATCGGCTGCCGAGTGACAAAAATTCCCATCCGCAACCTGTTTCATACGAATACCTTTCGATTTTCGGAGATTCTTCCGTATCTTTTTATCGGAATTTTTATTCAGTCAGCGTCTGGCAATGTGTCAACCTGGATCACAGACTTGCTGGGACAGGGTGGGATTACTGCTTATGAACCAGATATTGACTATTACGGAACAGGAACGGCAGTTGTTGCAGAGATTTTATATGGCTGCTTGATTGCACCGATTACAGAAGAATTTCTCTATCGGGGATTTGTCTTGAAGAATCTCTCCCGTGTGAGTCAGCGGACAGGAATTTTGCTGAGTGCATTTCTGTTCGGTTTGGGGCATCAGAATATTTCCCAATTTCTGCTCGCATTTCCGCTTGGGGTTTTTCTTGGGGCACTTGCCGTTCGGCATAATTCTATTTTGCCTTCGATTTTCGTGCATGTGACCGTCAATTCCGCTGCATCGATTTTCGGTATGGGCTATGAACGGATTACTGACCCAGAAGCTGCTTCGATGTTCGCCGTCTATGGAAATATATTATATACGCTGCTGGCAGTCATCGGAGCAATTTTGCTGGTGCTGCACCTGAGAAAGCATATTTTCCCGAAAAATACCCCTGCACAGAGCCTGCGGGGCGGACGGATTTTGTGTACAGCACCGTGGCTGTTGGTGATTATTCTATTGAATCTTGCAGTTGCAGTTGAAGCAATCTGGTCTGCATCGGTTTAAAACTTGTGGAAAAAGCAATCCCTGCATCCTGTTGAAACAGGAGCGGAGATTGCTTTTTTTGTTAAAACAGCATCAGGAACGAAAAGCCGTCCTCTTGAATGAGAAATTGTAGGTTGCTCTGTAAGTCTTTTAGCTCTGCGGTAAATTCGTCACAGTCCGATTCCAGCAGTGGCTTCAGCCGATAGACCGAGTTAGAGGTGTCCATGAGTTTATCTCGCCGAACAGAGAGCAGCAGCCATGGTTCTGCCTTTTCCCATGCAGTTTCGACCGCTTCACATTGGGCTGCGGTTGGAGATGCCGTTTCAGAAACCTGCTGGACTGCCTCTAAAACGGCATTTCCAGAATACCGGACGGCAGCCATTGAACCCATGCTGATTCCCAACAATACAAGCAGAATGGCAAGACTGATGCGGAAACGGGTCATGAAGCTGCTCCCCCTTTCTCGTGAAACTGTTTTGGAATGCAAGTACAAATGCCGTTGCGGTCAGCGGTCAACAGAAAGACATCTTTTTCCTGTAGTTTTCGCCGTTGCAGTTCGGCAGCAACCCAGCTGTGTTCTTTTTGCAGGCTGTGCAGGGCATTTCGGCTAAGTGTTCCGTCTGCAATCAGCGTAACAGGGGGGTCGATGGTTTTGGGGTGCAAGTCTGCATCTTGCAGCGTGAATGGCTGGTGTTCTTTTTTCAGGTAGACAGAAACGCTCCCCGTTGTTTCGACAATGGCAAATTGCACTTCTTCGATGGAAAACACTTGATTGCCCCGCAGTGCCGTCATGAGGTCATCAATGGAAAGCCGCAGTTCTCGCATGGTGTCCTGTTCGATTTGTCCATTTCGGATGATAATTTTCGGGCTGCCGCAAATTACACGCCGCAGACGGCGGCTCTTGAGGGAAAACCACGAAATGATGACTTCAAAACAAACCATCGACAGAATGGGCAGAATGCCGGGCAGCAGGGGAATGGCAGTGTCTTCTAATGGCAGCGTTGCAATGTTGGAAATCAGAATGGTGATGACGAGTTCCGAGGGTTGCAGTTCGCCCAGTTGCCGTTTTCCCATCAGGCGAACAGAAAAAATAACGACAAAATATAAAATCAATGCACGGATGAAAATTGTTCCCATGTTTGGATGCTCCTTTATGATTGAAATCTGGGAAATGTGATTGGAAAAACCAGTATGAAAATCCTGCTGTTAGTGTATACCGAGCGGCGGAAATTATCCATGCATTTGGAAAAGCAGTTGAAAGCAGCGATTTTTTTCTTGTCGGCAGTTGATTCTTGTTGAAAAATATGCTATAATGAGTGGCATGAAATGATATGTGAAAAAAGGAGGAAATCTGCCATGAAACGGGTTTTGATGCTTTCGACCGTTGCTTCTTTGCAGGATCAGTTTAATATGGCAAATATCCGGATGCTGCGAAATCTGCATTGTGATGTGCATGTGGCTTGTAATTTTGTACAGGGCAATAATACTTCTCCGCAGCGAATTGCAGTATTTCAAAATGAATTGGCTGCATTGGGTGTGACGTGCCATCAAATTGACTTTGCCCGCAGTCCGTTTCATCTGCTCCAAAATCATCGTGCTTATCAGCAACTAAAAGCCGTTCTCCGTGCGGATACATTTGATTGCATCCACTGCCATACGCCGGTGGGCGGTATCTATGGACGAAAAGCTGCTACTGCTTTTCAGATTCCTGTGATTTATACCGCACATGGCTTTCACTTCTTTCAGGGAGCACCATTGTGGAATTGGTTGTTGTTTTACCCTGTGGAAAAGTATTATGCTAGAAAGACAGATGTGTTAGTCACCATCAACAGTGAAGACTATGACCGTGCTGTGCGGAAAATGCATGCGAAACAGGTTGTTCGGATTCCGGGCGTGGGCTTGAAGCCGGGGAAATATCGCTTTGCCAGCCGTTCCCGGGAAGAAGTGCGGGAAGCGTTGGATTTGCCGCTGGATGCCATCCTGCTGATTTCTGTCGGAGAACTGAACCGCAACAAGAACCATCGGGTAATTATTCAGGCAATGGCACGTTTGCCGCAGCTGCCGTTATACTATATATTATGCGGGAAGGGCAAGGAAGCAGAATTTTTGCAGGAACTTGCCCAGAGTTTACATCTCTCTAATCGGGTGCGGATTTTGGGATACCGACAGGATGTCTGCGATTTGCTGCACGCTTCGGATATTTTCTGTTTCCCATCCAAACGGGAAGGGTTGGGCATGGCAGCACTGGAGGCAATGGAAGCTGGATTGCCACTGGTCACTTCTAATATTCATGGCATTCGGGACTATTCCCTCAGCGGTGAAACGGGATTTGCCTGCCCTGTGTCGAATGTGGAGGAATTTGCCCATGCGATTGAAACGCTCTCCGAAAACCGCAACCTCCGGAAACGGATGGGGACATATAATCAGCAGGCAGTAGAAGCCTTCTATCAGGCGAAAACTGATGAAATCATGAAATCCGTTTATACGGATGTCTTAAAACTGGATGAAATCCTGCCTGAAACCGAGCCAGAACCGGTGGAATCGGCATCTTCTTCCCGTACATAAAAAGTTTACAAAATAAATTGCAAAAATCGGGCATTTTCTCTTGCAATTTGCCTGCAAGTGTGTTATAATACTCCTTGCGTGATTGCAATAGATATGCGATGAAGTGAAAGGTTGCCGGCGGTATGTCGGGTAATTTTCATGGAGTATGTCCGATTTAAAACCGGGCGAATCAGGATATAACACAGTCTGTGGGTAATTTTGTCTGTATAGTGGTGCATACTGTACAGCGGACAGATTTGTGCCTAAATCAGCTCGGAATACCGATTTTATACGGAATTCCGAGTTTTTTATATGCTGCCGCACGGAAACACCCGGCAGCGTGGCAAATAATCCTGCTGCCCCCAATACCAACAAGGAGGCGAGAGAAAAATGGCAGTCAATGAAAAGATCAGAATCAAGATTAAGGGCTATGAGCACGCAACAGTAGATGCTGCTGCTGCAAAGATTGTAGAAGCTGCAAAGAGAAGCGGTTCCAACGTATCTGGACCGATTCCGCTCCCGACAGACAAGGAGATCATCACAATCCTGCGTGCAACTCATAAGTACAAGGATAGTCGTGAACAGTTCGAAATGCGGACACACAAGCGGCTGATCGATGTTATCCGCCCGACTCAGAAGACCACAGAAGCTCTTCAGAAGCTGGAAATTCCGGCAGGCGTTGACATCGTAATGGAACTCAAGTAAGAGATTCCGAACAGATAACGGCACTTTCCGTTATCCGGTCAAGTTGATGCAGATCAACCAATAACCAACAGGAGGAAAACGAATATGCAGAAGGCAATTATCGGTAAGAAGATCGGTATGACCCAGATTTTCGATGAAAATGGCAAAGTCATTCCGGTTACCGTTGTAGAAGCTGGTCCTTGCACCATCGTGCAGAAGAAGACCGTGGAAAACGACGGATATGCAGCAGTACAGATGGGTTACGGCGATGTAAAGCCGCAGAGGCTCAACAAGCCGGAAAAAGGTCACTTTGCAAAGGCTGATGTTGCACCGAAGAAGACACTGAAGGAATTCCGTCTGGACAACAGCGACGCTCTGAACGTAGGCGATGTTGTTAAGGCTGATACATTTGCAGTCGGTGACAGCGTGGATGTCAGCGGTACCAGCAAGGGTAAAGGTTTTGCAGGTGCCATCAAGCGGCATAACCAGCACAGACTGAAGGAAACACACGGTACTGGTCCGGTTCACAGACAGGCTGGTTCTATGGGTGCTTGTTCTTCCCCGTCCCGTATCTATAAGGGTAAGGGAATGCCAGGTCACATGGGTGCAGAAGCAGTTACCGTGCAGAATCTGGAAATCGTTAAGATTGACGTTGAAAATAATCTCATCGCAGTCAAGGGTGCGATCCCGGGCCCGAAGGGCGGCATCGTTGCCATCGTTGACAGCGTAAAGGCGTAAAGGAAGGAGGCAACATAAATGGCAAAAGTTTCAGTTTTTGATATGACAGGCCAGCAGGTTTCGGAAATCGAACTTGCAGATGCTGTATTCGGAATTACGCCGAATGAATCCGCAATGCACGCTATGGTTGTGAATTATCTTGCCAATCAGCGGCAGGGCACACAGTCTACTCTGACCCGTTCGGAAGTTCGTGGCGGCGGTAGAAAGCCATGGAGACAGAAGGGTACTGGACATGCAAGACAGGGTTCTATCCGTGCTCCACAGTGGACACACGGTGGTATTGCTCTGGGTCCGAAGCCGAGAGATTACCGGTATGCTCTGAACAAGAAGCTGCGGAAGCTCGCAATGAAGTCCGCACTTTCTACAAAGGTTCTGGACAGCAACCTGATCGTTGTAGATAGCCTGACTACAGACAGCTACAAGACCAAGGCCGTTGTTGCAATGCTGAAGGCTCTGAACGTAGACGGCAAGGCTATGCTCGTAACCGTTGACAAGGATGAAAAGCTGGTAAAGAGTGCAGCAAACATCCCGGGCGTAAAGACCGCTGCTTGCAATACATTGAACGTATATGACATCCTGCATCACGATAAGTTCATCGTTTCTAAGGATGCCGTTGCAAAAATTGAGGAGGTGTATGCAAAGTGAAAGCACCGCAGGATATTATTCTGAAGCCGATGATCACCGAGCAGAGCGTGGACAACATGCAGCAGAGCAAGTACACGTTTAAGGTTGCCAAGGATGCAAACAAGATTGAAATTGCACAGGCTGCCGAAGCCCTCTTCCATGTAGAGGTTGTAAAGGTAAATACCGTAAACTGCACAGGTAAGACCAAGCGGGTTGGCCGCTTTACCGGCAAGAAAGCAGATTTTAAGAAGGCGATCATCACCATCAATCCAGAAACCACAAAGACCGGCAAGGATGGCAAGAAGCTGAAGACATCCATCGAATTCTTTGATGGCATGTTCTAATCTCAGAATCATCTGAGAACGTATGGGAGTCGTGCTCCCGCAAATGAAGCATTTGAGGAGTGAAATAAATGGCTATTAAGAGCTACAAGCCGACAACCCCGTCCCGCAGAGGGATGACTGTGACCGACTATTCTGGTCTGTCCAAGGTTGCACCGGAAAAGAGCTTGCTGGAACCGCTGAAGAAGAATGCGGGTCGTAACAGCTATGGTAGAATCACCGTTCGTCACAGAGGCGGCGGAAATAGAAGAAAGTATCGTGTGATCGATTTCAAGAGAACAAAGGACGGCATGAATGCAAATGTTCTGACTCTGGAATACGATCCGAACAGAAGTGCATTTATCGCACTGGTTCAGTATGAAGACGGCGAAAAGCGTTACATCCTCGCTCCGGAAGGTCTGAAGGTTGGCGACGTGGTTCGTTCTGGTTCTGATGCTGATATCAAGCCGGGTTGTGCTTTGACACTGGCTGATATTCCGGTTGGTACTTTCATCCACGCAATTGAACTGTATCCGGGCAAGGGTGCACAGCTCGTAAGAAGTGCTGGTAACACCGCTCAGCTGATGGGTAAGGAAGGTGCTTTTGCACTGATTCGTCTGCCTTCCGGCGAAATGCGGAAAGTTTCCATTCTGTGCCGTGCTTCCATCGGTCAGGTTTCAAACGTGGATCACGAAAATGTAAACTATGGTAAGGCTGGCCGTATGCGGAACAAGGGCTGGAGACCGACCGTTAGAGGTTCTGTTATGAACCCGAATGACCACCCACACGGCGGTGGTGAAGGTAAGTCGCCAGTTGGTCGTCCGGGACCTGTTACTCCGTGGGGTAAGCCGGCTCTGGGTTACAAGACCAGAAAGAAGCACAAGGCTTCTGATAAATATATCGTAAAACGCCGTAACGGTAAGTAAGGGGAAAGGAGGAGCATTTCATGAGCAGAAGTATTAAAAAGGGACCTTTTGTCCAGGAAGTCCTGCTGAAGAGAGTACAGGCAATGAACGAGGCCGGTGAAAAGAAAGTCCTCAAGACTTGGAGCCGTTCTTCCACAATTTTCCCTGACTTTGTCGGACACACCTTTGCTGTGCACGATGGTCGCAAGCACGTTCCGGTTTATGTAACAGAAGATATGGTAGGTCACAAGCTCGGCGAGTTTGCACCGACCAGAACCTTTAAGGGTCATGCCGGTTCTAAGACTTCAAATAACGGCAAGAAGTAATTTTGGAAGGAGGCGTTCAAATGGAAGCTAAAGCATATTTGAGAAATGCCCGCATTTCTCCAAGAAAAGTACAGATCGTTTTGGATCTGATCAGAAATAAGCCGGTGGATGTTGCACTGGCAACTTTGGACCTCACACCAAAAGCAGCAAGCCCATTGCTGGAAAAACTTTTGAAGTCCGCAATTGCAAATGCAGAAAACAATTTCAGCATGAACGGGGATGCCCTCTATGTTGCAGAATGCTATGTCACTCCGGGTCCGATTATGAAGCGGATTCAGCCGAGAGCACAGGGCAGAGCATTTCGGATCTATAAGAGAACGTCGCATATCACCGTTGTTCTGAAAGAAGAAGAATAATCCCAAGGAGGTTAAAATATGGGCCAGAAGGTTAATCCGCACGGGCTTCGTGTTGGTGTTATTAAAGATTGGGATTCTCGTTGGTTTGCAAACAAGGCTGACTTCGGCGATACGCTGGTAGAAGATTTCAACGTTCGGAAGTTCATCAAGAAGAACCTGTATGCAGCAGGTGTTCCGAAGATCGAAATCGAGCGGTTTGCAGATAAGGTAAGAATCCACATCCACTGTGCAAAGCCGGGTATTGTAATCGGCCGTGGCGGTGCAGAAATCGAAAAGCTCCGCACACAGTTGGAAAAGATGATGGGCAAGCAGGTTTACGTCAACATCGTTGAAGTAAAGCAGCCAGATATGGATGCACAGCTTGTTGCAGAAAAGATCGCTTTGGATCTGGAAAACAGAATTTCCTTCCGCCGGGCTATGAAGCAGGCAATTGGCCGTGCAATGCGTCTGGGTGCAAAGGGTATCAAGACTAAGGTTTCCGGCCGTCTGGGCGGTGCTGAAATCGCTCGTTCTGAAAGCTATCACGAAGGAACCATTCCGCTGCAGACCATCCGTGCAGACATCGACTATGGTACTGCTGAAGCACACACCACTTATGGTCGTCTGGGCGTAAAGGTTTGGATCTATAAGGGCGAAGTTCTGAAGGGCGATGCTGCAAGAGCTGCTGAACAGAGAGAAAAGGTTGAAAGAAAATCTCGTGACAACCGCAACGGTGATCGCAGAGATGACAGAAGACGTCGGGATAACCGCAACAACGGCGACCGTAGAAACGGTGGTTTCCGTCGTGGCGAAAAAAGAGAAGGAGGTAAACAGTAATGCTGCTTCCGAAGAGAGTAAAATACCGTCGTGTACACAGAGGACGGATGACAGGTAAGGCTTACAGAGGTTCTACTGTTAGCAATGGTGAATACGGTTTGCAGGCTCTCGAGCCGGCATGGATCACCTCCAACCAGATCGAATCTGCCCGTATCGCAATGACTCGTTACATCAAGCGTGGCGGTCAGGTTTGGATTAAGATTTTCCCGGATAAGCCGGTTACAAAGAAGCCAGCTGGTACCAGAATGGGTTCCGGTAAAGGTGCTCCGGAATATTGGGTAGCAGTTGTAAAGCCGGGCAGAGTGATGTTCGAAATCGCTGGCGTTCCGGAAGAAACTGCAAGAGAAGCAATGCGTCTTGCGATGCATAAGCTGCCGATTAAGTGTAAGTTTGTAAAGGCTGAAGGAGGCGAGCAAGAATGAAAGCATCAGAAGTAAGAGCTATGCCGGTGGATGAACTGAACGAAAAGCTGGTGGATCTGAAAGAAGAACTGTTTAACCTTCGCTTTCAGCTTGCTGCAAATCAGCTTGAGAATACAGCTCGTATCAAGGCAGTAAAGAAGGATATTGCCCGTGTTAAGACTGCACTCCGTGCTGCGGAACTTCAGTCTGCACAGCACTAAGAGGAGGGCTTTACAGTGGCTGAAAGAAATTTGAGAAAAACCAGAGTCGGCAGAGTCGTTAGCGACAAGATGGATAAGACAGTCGTTGTAGCAATCGTCGACAATGTAAAACACCCGCTTTACAAGAAAATTGTGAAGAGAACCGTTCGCCTGAAGGCACATGATGAAAACAATGCTTGCAAGGTCGGCGATCGTGTAGAAGTGATGGAAACTCGTCCACTCTCTAAGGATAAGAGATGGCGTGTTGTGGAAATCATCGAAAAGGCTAAGTAATTGACGAACGAAGAAAAAACGGTTCGTTCTGAGAGGGACGTTTCCGAAAGGAGGAACTCGCTGTGATTCAGATGCAAACGTATTTGAAGGTTGCAGACAACACCGGTGCGAAAGAACTGATGTGCATCAGAGTGCTGGGCGGTACCCGGAGACGGTATGCCAACATTGGTGATGTCGTAGTCGCTTCTGTTAAGAAAGCAACACCCGGCGGCGTTGTAAAGAAGGGCGATGTAGTAAAGGCTGTTATCGTACGCTCTGCAAAGGGCCTGCGGAGAGAAGACGGTACTTACATCCGTTTCGATGAAAATGCTGCGGTTATTATCAAGGAAGACAAGAACCCGAAGGGCACTCGTATCTTTGGGCCGGTTGCCAGAGAGCTGCGTGATAAGGATTATATGAAGATCCTGAGCTTGGCACCGGAAGTACTTTAATTCGGAGGTGTCATAATGAGTAAGGTACATGTAAAAACAGGTGACACCGTCGTACTGCTGACCGGTAAGGATATTTACCAGTACAAGGACGTAACCGATAAGTCCAAGGGCAGACTCGAAGGCAAGGTTGTTGCTGTCAGCCCGAAGGAAGGCAAGGTTATCGTAGAAGGCTTTAACAAGATCACAAAGCACGTCAAGCCGACCAGAATGGGTCAGAGCGGCGGCATCGTGGAAACCGAAGGTGCACTGTATGCAAGCAAGGTTCAGCTCGTTTGCCCGAAGTGCGGCAAGCCGACTAGAATCGGTCATGCTGTAGAAGACGGCAAGAAGCTGCGTGTCTGCAAGAAGTGCGGAAAATCTTTTGAGTAAAGGAGAAACGATATGTCTACATTGAAAGATTATTATAACAGCACCGTTGCTCCTGCAATGATGAAGAAGTTCGGTTACCAGAACGTAATGCAGATCCCGAAGCTGGATAAGGTAGTTGTCAATGTGGCAGCTGGCGAAGCAAAGGATAACGCAAAGGTAATCGATGCAATTATGAACGACCTGTCTCTCATCACCGGTCAGAAGCCGGTTGTTTGCAGAGCAAAGAAGTCTGTTGCAAACTTTAAGCTGCGGGAAGGCATGCCGATCGGTGTGAAAGTAACCCTGCGTGGCGAAAAGATGTATGAATTCGTTTACAAGCTGTTTAATGTAAGCTTCCCGCGTGTTCGTGACTTCAGAGGAATCAACGGCAACTCCTTCGACGGTAAGGGTAACTACTCCACCGGTATCAAGGAACAGCTGATTTTCCCGGAAATCGAATACGATAAGATTGACAAGGTTAGAGGTATGGATATCAACTTCATTACCACTGCCCAGACCGATGAAGAAGCGAAGGAGCTGCTGACACTGCTCGGTGCTCCGTTCATTAAGTAAGCAGGGAGGAACGATCATGGCAAAGAAGGCAATGAAATTAAAGCAGCAGAAGACTCCCAAATTCTCCACAAGAGCTTACACCCGCTGCAAGCTCTGCGGCAGACCGCATGCGTATCTGAGAAAGTACGGCATTTGCCGTGTTTGCTTCAGAAACTTAGCACATGAGGGTAAGATTCCGGGCGTTAAGAAAGCAAGCTGGTAAAAAAGAAGCATTACGAAAAGGAGGTCATTGGTATGCAGATTACTGATACAATAGCAGACATTCTGACAAGAATTCGGAATGCGAGCTCCGCAAAACACGCCACCGTTGACGTTCCGGCTTCCAATGTCAAGAAGGCAATCACGCAGATCCTTCTCGACGAAGGCTATATTAAGAGCTTTCAGGTAGTGGAAGACGGCAAGCAGGGCATTATCAGAATTACATTGAAATATACAGACAGCAAGGCTCCGGTTATCACCGGTCTTCGCAGAGTTTCCAAGCCGGGTCTGCGGATCTATTCCAGCTGTGCAGATATGCCGAAGGTAAGAAAGGGTCTGGGTATTGCGATCGTTTCTACTTCTAAGGGTATCATGACAGATAAGAAGGCTCGTGAACTGAATGTTGGCGGCGAAGTTTTAGCTTATGTTTGGTAAGGAGGACACAGAGAATGTCAAGAATAGGTAAAAAGCCGATCAGTGTCCCAGCCGGCGTAACCGTAACATGCGAAAACAATCACGTTACCGTAAAGGGACCGAAGGGCGAAATTGCAAAGCAGTTTTCCCCGGAACTGGGCATTGCAGTTGAAGACGGTGTGATCACCGTAACCCGTCCGACCGACGACAAGGAACACAGATCCCTGCACGGTCTGACCAGAACGCTGATCGCAAACATGGTAGAAGGTGTAACCAATGGTTACAGCAAGACCCTGATTATCGAAGGCGTCGGCTACCGTGCTGCAAAGAAGGGCAAGGAAGTTGTTCTGAGCGTTGGTTTCTCTCATCCGGTCAATGTTCCGGAAACAGACGACATCAAGCTGGACGTTCCGCAGCCGAACACCATCGTAGTAAGCGGTATCGACAAGCAGGCTGTTGGACAGTATGCAGCAGAAATCCGTGAAAAGCGTCCGCCGGAACCGTATAAGGGCAAGGGCATTCGCTATGAAAATGAACATATCATCCGCAAGGAAGGTAAAGCCGGCAAGGGCAAAAAGTAATTGAAAGGAGTTAAATTGCTATGATTAAAAAGGCAGACAGCAATAAAGCCAGAGCAAAAAGACACGCAAGAGTTCGTGCGAAGATTTCCGGTACTCCTGAACGTCCTCGCCTGAATGTATATCGTTCCACAAAGCACATCTATGCACAGCTGATTGATGACGTAAACGGTGTAACTTTGGCTTCCGCATCCAGCATGGATAAGGATTTCGAAGGCGTTGGCGGCAACACCGAAGCTGCTCGCAAGGTTGGCACGAAAATCGCAGAACGTGCACTCGCTAAAAACATCACAGAAGTCGTTTTCGACAGAGGCGGTTACCTCTATCACGGCAGAGTGAAGGAACTGGCAGAAGGTGCTCGTGAGGGCGGACTGAAATTCTAAGGAGGGATTACTTTGGCAAAAATTGATCCGAACAGCTTGGAACTGACCGAAAAGGTCGTTTCGATCAATCGTGTATCTAAGACCGTTAAGGGCGGCCGTATCATGAAGTTTGCTGCACTCGTTGTAGTCGGCGACGGAAACGGTACCATCGGTTTCGGTCTGGGCAAGTCCGGTGAAGTTCCGGATGCAATCCGTAAGGGCATTGAGGACGCAAAGAAGAACCTCATCAAGATTCCGCTGAAGGGTACAACCATTCCGCACGAAATCGTTGGCAAGTTTGGTGCCGGCAGCGTGCTGATGAAGCCGGCTGCACCTGGTACTGGTGTAATCGCTGGTGGCCCGGTTCGTGCTGTCATCGAAGTAGCAGGTATCAAGGACATTCGTACCAAGTCCCTGCGTTCCAACAATCCGTGCAATGTCGTTCGGGCAACCATCAACGGTCTGGCATCTTGTGCAACCGCAGCAGAGGTTGCTGAAATGAGAGGCAAGTCGGTTAAGGAAATTTTAGGTTAAGGAGGGTGCATCATGGCAAAGCAAATCAAGCTGGTAAAGAGCCTGTCCGGTAGAAAAAAGGATCAGGTTGCAACCGCAAATTCGCTGGGTCTGAAGAAGATCGGCGACGTTACCGTACAGCCGGAAAATGCGGCAACCCTCGGTAAGATTCAGAAGATCTCACACCTCGTTGAGGTGCAGGAAGCATAAACAAGGAGGTGCAGTAGAATGAAACTTCACGAATTATCACCAGCAGCAGGTTCCGTAAAGGACGTTAAGAGAGTTGGCCGTGGTCACGGTTCTGGTAACGGTAAAACCGCTGGCAAGGGTCACAAGGGTCAGAATGCAAGAAGCGGCGGCGGCGTTCGGATCGGCTTTGAAGGCGGTCAGATGCCAATCGCAAGAAGAATCCCGAAGAGAGGCTTTAAGAATATCTTCGGTACAGATTATGCAATCGTAAATGTTGCTGATCTGAATCAGTTTGCAGAAGGAACCGTTGTAGACGCTGAACTGCTGAAGGCAACCGGTCTGGTAAAGAAGGTTTATGCAGGCGTTAAGGTGCTCGGCAACGGCGAATTGACAACGAAGCTGACCGTAAAGGCTGCAAAGTTCTCTAAGAGTGCAGTTGAAAAAATTGAAAAGGCTGGCGGAAAAGCTGAGGTGATGTAATGTGTTTAAAACGCTGAGAGATGCTTGGAGTATCAAGGACATTCGCAAGAAGCTTTTGTACACATTATTCATGATCATTATTTTCCGTTTGGGCTGTTCCGTCGTTGTTCCGTTTCTGGATACATCCGTCGTTTCCGACTGGATGTCCCAGAAGGCAACCAACGGGAACTTTCTCGAATATCTGGACATCTTAACAGGTGGTGCACTTTCGCAGGCAACCATCTTTTCGCTGTCCATTACCCCTTATATCAATGCGTCCATTATTATGCAGCTCCTGACTTACGCATTACCGCCGTTAGAGCGATTGCGGGATGAGGGCGAAGAAGGACAGAAAGTCTTGAATAAGATTACTGCTGCTGTGGCTTTGGCTTTGGCAGTGTTCATGTCCGTTGCATATTATTTGACCTTGAAAAACAGTATGAGTGCTGTAAAGACATATGACTCTACAGCTGCAAACGTGTTTGTAGGCATTATCATTGTGCTTTGCTTCATCGCCGGTACTTGTATCGTTGTTTGGATGGGCAACCGGATCAATGATAACGGCATCGGCAACGGCATTTCGATGTTGTTGTTTGCTGGTATCCTCGCACGCTTCCCTACCATGATGGGTACACTGGTGGAACTCACCAAGGAAAACCCGCAGCGGTATTTCTTTGAATCTCTGGCAGTTCTGGTCATCTTCATTGCAATGATTACCTTCATTGTATTCATGAACAACTCCGAACGCCGGATTCCGATTCAGTATGCAAAACGTGTGGTTGGCAGAAAGCAGTATGGCGGTCAGTCCACCCACATTCCAGTGAAGGTTTGCATGAGCGGCGTTATGCCGATCATCTTTGCAATGTCCTTCATGTCTTTGCCGAGTACCATCGAGCTGTTTAAGCCGATGTACGATGATCCGGTTGGCGGCTGGCAGAAGTTCTATAATGGATTCCTGACCTTCTTCCATACCAACAGCTGGGGTTATGCAGTGATTTATTTCGTTCTGATTATTGCATTTAACTACTTCTATGTATCCATGCAGTACAATCCGATCGAAATTGCAAACAATCTGCGGCAGAGCAACGGCGGTATCCCAGGCATTCGCCCGGGCAAGCCAACATCCGATTACATTCAGCGTGTCCTTTCTAAGATCACTCTGGTTGGTGCGTTCTTCCTCGGCATTATTGCAATCTTCCCGATTGCGATGAACAAGGCAGACCCGAACCTCAGTTCTTTGGCAATGGGCGGTACTACCATTCTGATCGTTGTCAGCGTGGCTTTGGAAACAGTTCGTACATTGGAATCCGAAATGATGATGCGTCATCATAAGGGTTTCCTGGAATAAGGAGGATATCCCCATGAATTTGATTCTTTTAGGAGCTCCGGGTGCTGGAAAAGGTACTCAGGCAGAGGTCATTTCAGAAGCATTGTCCATTCCGCAGATTTCCACTGGCAACATGCTGCGGGAAGCGGTGAAGAATGGTACCGAATACGGGCTGAAAGCAAAAGCAGCTATGGACAGCGGTGCATTGGTTTCCGATGAAATCGTTATCGGAATCCTGAAAGACCGCATCGCACAGCCAGACTGCAAGAACGGATTTATTTTGGACGGCTTTCCGAGAACCGTCCCGCAGGCGGAAGCACTCGACAAGATGGGCGTTACCATCGACAAGGTGCTGGAAATCTATGTACCGGACGAAACCATTAAAGAACGGGTCTCCGGCAGAAGAGTCTGCGAAGGATGCGGTGCATCTTATCACATTAAGTATAAGCCGACAAAGGTAGAGGGCGTTTGCGATAAGTGCGGTGCGGCAACTGTAATCCGTAAGGATGACAAGCCGGAAACCGTTCTCGATCGGCTCGCTGTTTACCACGCTCAGACTGAACCGCTGAAGGATTACTATGCAAAGCAGGGTAAGTTGGATACGGTTGTTGGACAGGAAGAGTTGTCGGATACAACGAAGCTGACATTAGCAGCAGTAGGTGCGTAATCAATGATTACAATTAAATCCAGAAGCGATCTGGAAAAACTGAGAGAAGCGGGACGTGTTGCCGCACAGGCACTGGAACTTGCAGGAAAATCCATCCATCCGGGGATGACAACTCACCAGTTGGATAAGATTCTGCATGATTTCATTGTTCACAGCGGTGCGACCCCGACGTTTCTCGGATACGGCGGGTTTCCCGCAAGTGCGTGTATCTCCATCAATGAAGAAATCATTCACGGCATTCCAAGTCGGCATCGTGTGATCAAAGCCGGCGACATCGTCAGCGTAGACGTTGGGGCAACTTTGAACGGTTTCGTTGGAGATAATGCCGCTACGTTTCCGGTTGGAGATGTTTCGCAGGAAGCACTGGATTTGCTGGCGGTAACAAAGGCAAGTCTGTTTGAAGCCATTGCAGCGGCACAGGTCGGTGCAAGACTTGGTGACGTTTGTCATGCAGTGGAAGCATATTGTTCCGAACGGGGCTATGGCATTGTTCGGGAATATTGCGGCCACGGAATCGGACGGGAAATGCACGAAGATCCGGAAGTTCCGAATTACGGAAAGCCGGGACATGGTGTGCGTCTGATGCCGGGTATGACATTCTGCATTGAACCCATGATCAATCAAAAAGGCGATGCCGTTCGGGTTCTGAAGGATGGCTGGACGGTTGTGACCGCTAACGGCAGTCTTTCCGCCCATTTCGAACATGAGATTGCAGTCACAAAGGATGGCCCAGTCATTTTGACACGGCCATAACGGAGGAAACTGTATGGAATGGCAGCAGGGCAGCATCGTGCTTGCAACTGCCGGTCGGGATGCAGGGATGTATTTTGTGGTTGTCGCAGCCGACGAACACTTCGTCTGGCTGGCAAACGGCAAACGCAGAACCCTTGCAAATCCGAAACGGAAGAACAAAAAACATGTACAGCAAACCGCTACTGTGATTGCTCTGACATCATGGACGGATAAACGGCTTCGTACATGGCTGAACGAATTTGCAGCCGCACAATAGAACCCAATCAGGGAGGGTATCAACGTGTCAAAAGAAGATATGATTGAAGTGGAAGGCGTTGTTCTGGAATCCCTTCCGAACGCCATGTTCAAGGTGGAGTTACAGAACAAGCACGTGATTCTGGCGCATGTGTCCGGAAGACTGCGGATGAATTATATCCGAATTGTGCCGGGCGATAAGGTAACGGTAGAAATGTCACCCTATGATTTGACAAAGGGTCGGATTACTTGGAGAGCAAAGTAAGCCGGCAGAAGCAAAGGAAACGGTTTATCTGATAAGGAGGTAAAACCAATGAAAGTAAGACCTTCCGTAAAGCCGATTTGCGAAAAATGCAAAGTGATTAAGCGTAAGGGCAAAGTAATGATCATCTGTGAAAATCCGAAGCATAAGCAGCGTCAGGGCTAATGCTTTGAACTTTTAAATGGAGGTGCGATTAGAATGGCAAGAATAGCAGGTATTGACCTTCCGAAGAATAAGCGGGTACAGATTGGCTTGACTTATATCTATGGAATCGGTCGCAGCACAGCAGACGAAATCCTCGCTCGTACCGGTGTCAATCCGGATGTTCGGGTAAAGGATCTGTCTGAAGAAGACGTTGCAAAGCTGCGTGACGATATCGACAAGCACTGCATCGTTGAGGGCGACCTGAGAAGAAATGTCGCAATGGATATCAAGCGTCTGGTTGAAATCGGTTGCTACAGAGGCGTTCGTCATCGGAAGGGTCTGCCGGTTCGTGGTCAGCGGACAAAGACCAATGCAAGAACACGCAAGGGTCCGGTAAAGACCATCGCAAATAAGAAGAAGTAAGGAGGGGTCGTTTTGGCACAGCAGAAGGGAAAGAAGGTTGTGATCAGACGCCGGAGAGAACGGAAGAACATCGAAAACGGCGCAGTACACATCCAGTCTACATTCAACAACACCATCGTTACCATTACCGATACACAGGGTAATGCAATCAGCTGGGCAAGCTCTGGCGGACTCGGCTTCAGAGGCTCCAGAAAGTCTACTCCGTTCGCAGCTCAGACCGCAGCAGAAACCGCTGCAAAAGCTGCTATGGAACACGGACTCAAGAGCGTAGAAGTTTATGTAAAGGGACCGGGTGCCGGCAGAGAAGCAGCCATCCGTGCTTTGCAGACGGTTGGTCTGGAAGTCAAGATGATCAAGGACGTTACACCGATTCCGCATAACGGTTGCCGTCCGCCGAAGAGACGTCGTGTCTAATCATACAGGAGGTGTAAAGAAATGGCAGTAAGCAGAGAACCAATCCTGAAACGGTGCAGATATTTGGGCATCAGCCCGATGGTAATGGGCATCTCCAAGGAATCCAACCGGAATCCGGGTGCCAACAACCGCAAGAAGCTGTCGGAATACGGCATGCAGCTGAAGGAAAAGCAGAAGCTGAAGTTCATCTATGGCGTTGGCGAAAAGCAGTTCTATCACTACTTTGAAATCGCTACCAAGATGGAAGGTAAGGCTGGTGACAACCTAGTTACCTGTCTGGAAAGCAGACTGGATTCTGTTGTTTTCCGTATGGGTCTGGCTCTGACCAGAAGAGAAGCAAGACAGCTTGTTACGCATAAGCATTTTACAGTAAACGGCGTAAGAGTGGATATTCCGTCTTATCGTGTGAAGGTCGGCGATGTAATCGCTCTGCACGATACCAGCAAGAGCAGCCAGAAGTTCAAGGACGTTGTAGAACAGACTGCTGACCGTACGGTTCCGCTGTGGCTGGATGTAAATAAGGAAGCTTTCAGTGCAACTGTTACCCGGATGCCGGTACCGGAAGATCTGGATTACGAAGTAGCAGCACATCTGATTGTCGAATTGTACTCCAAGTAATGCCGATTATCCGCATAAGACGAAGAAACAAAAGACTAAGCGAATGCGTAATAGGAGGGTGCTTTTATGCTGGAGAAAATTGAAAAGCCGGAACTTGAGACAGTCGAACTGCGGAGTGACGGAAAGTACGGTAAGTTCGTTTTAGCACCACTGGAACGTGGCTACGGAACCACACTTGGTAATAGCCTGCGGCGTGTGCTGCTCTCCTCGCTGCCCGGTGTCGCAGTCAACTCCGTAAAAATTGACGGCGTACACCATGAACTGTCTACGATCCCTGGCGTAAAAGAGGACGTAACAGAAATCATTCTGAGTCTTAAGGGTCTTACGGCAAAGCTGTACGGAGACGGGCCGAAGACAATCTATATTGAAGCAGAAGGCGAATGCGAAGTTACTGCCGGCGATATCAAAACCGATTCCGAAGTCAACATCCTCGACCCAGGCATGCACATTGCAACCCTGGGAAAAGATGCAAAGCTTTATATGGAAATCGTCATCGACCGGGGCAGAGGCTATGTGTCTGCGGAACGCAATAAGCAAATGATAAATTCGCCCATTGATGTGATCGCAGTTGACAGTATTTATACTCCTGTATTAAAGGTAAATTATCAGGTCGAGGACACACGGCTTGGACAGGTTACCGATTATGATAAGCTGACCCTGGAGGTTTGGACAGACGGTACGATCTCTGCAAAGGAAGCAATATCACAGGCAGCCAATCTCCTCAACGAGCATCTGAAACTGTTTGTCGATCTCTCCGATGAATCGAGCATAACGGAAGTTCTTGTGGAAAAGAACGAGAAAGGTAAGGAAAAGATCCTGGAGATGACCATTGAGGAACTTGACTTATCAGTGCGGTCCTTCAACTGCTTGAAGCGTGCGGGCATCAATACGGTAGACGATCTGATCAATAAGTCCGAGGAAGAAATGATGAAGGTTCGGAATCTCGGCAAGAAATCATTTGACGAAGTGCGGGAAAAACTGCAGTCACTGGGGTTTGACCTGTCTTCTGACGAAGACTGAAACGAAGAACAAGGAACATGATAGCGTGCTTATCATGCAACGATAAAGGAGTGAAACACGATGCCGGGTAGCAGAAAACTGGGCAGAACAACCGACCACAGAAAGGCTATGCTGCGTGCAATGGTTACTTTCCTGTTGGAAAACGGACAGATTGAAACCACCGTTACACGTGCAAAGGAAGTACGTGCGGTTGCAGAAAAGATGATCACCATCGCAAAGACCAACGACTTACATTCGAAGCGTCAGGTTATGGCATATGTCACAAAGGAAAGCGTTGCCAAGAAGCTGTTCGATGAAATCGCACCGAACTATGCAGATCGGCAGGGCGGCTATACCAGAATCATTAAGACCGGCCCACGTCGTGGGGATGCGGCTGAAATGGCTCTGATTCAGCTGGTATAAAACCAATTAAATCCATTCAGCGGATATTCCGCTGCTGCAAGAGGCATGGCAGATTCATTTCTGCTATGCCTTTTTCGCTTTTTAGAACTTGTTTTTGGTCAAAACGACCAGAAAACATGAAAACATTTATGTATTTTTACTAAAAATTCAAGTTTTCTCTTTACATTTGTTCCTCATTACGGTATAATAAATATGTGCGTTGCAGACACATTTCTTATGTTGCGGCGGAGAAACTGCTTGAACATGAGGACGCAGGCTGTCTTTCTGCGTGATTTGTTTTGGAAATGGGGAGGGCGATAACGTCAATGAAAAAAACTGCCGGTGAAACGGCGGAACGGCTTGCAGAATATGCAGTGATACACTTGGGGAAGTGCTGGAATCATGGCATAAAATCGTTTCGCAGACGTTCTTGTTTTTGAGGAATTTCGTATGAATCTCGAAATTCGTGCAGGATGCCCTTGTTCTTTGGTAATTTGTACAATTTCACCAACGGTTCTTGTTGGAATTTGTACAAAAACTTTGAATATGTATTGACATTTCTGTGGGAATATTCTATAATAGTACTAATTCCATTAGGGGCTTTTCATGTGCTCTGAAAAATACGAGAATGTATTGAACTTTATTTCATCGGGAAAGGTATGCGGCCATCGCAAGGGCTTGCATACGAGAAAGAAGGAGGAAAACAATGAAAACAAAAAGAACAATGGCAGGTATTCTGGCAATGGCAATGGCTGCGTCTGCATTGGCATTCAATCCGGTATTTGCAGCAGGAGAAATCGGCATTTCTGCGGAAAAGGTTTCTGCAAAGGCAGGGGCTGAATTTACGCTGGCTGTTTCCCTCAAGGATGTTCCGTCTACTGGGGTCGGCGGCTGCGAATTTTCTCTCGCTTATGATAGCAGTATTGTAACCGTTACTGGTGTGACTGCTGGTACAATTGCACAGACTGGTGCGGATGATCAGGAATCTGCGTTTGCTGGCGAAGCACCGAGCTTTGACAGCAATTTTTCAGCCGCTGGTGTCATTGATGTCATCTATTCTACTGGTTTAACAGACAGTGCTTATATGGTAAAGCAGGACGGCGTGTTCCTGACCATTACAGGTACAGTCAACGAAAGTGCAAAGGTTGGCGATGTTTCTGACTTTAAGATTCAGCCAATCGATCGGGAAACCACTCCAGGTTCTGGCACAAAGAATGATCAGATCGTGTTCGCAAGCATTGCGGAAGATGGAACAGTTTCCAGCTATGATACCGTTGTCAGCAATGGTTCTGTAACAGTTGTTGGCGACAGCGAAACAACAACCGCTGTAACAACTACAACTGGTTCTGATTCTACTACGACCGAAACCAAGGAAACCACAACCGAATCAGAAAGTGATATCAACTATGGTGACGCAAATCTGGACGGTAAGGTTGACCTGACAGATGCAATTACACTGAATAAGTATCTGGCTGGTGTGCTCACTGCAAGTGATCAGGCTGTAAAGAACATGAACGTTTATTTGGATAGCAATGTCGACGATAAGGATACCACTTATCTGATGAAGTTCATTTTGAACGTGGATGGTTATCAGGATCTGCCGATCACTCCAGAAGCTTAATCATTCCCCATTTTTTTAATTTGGTTCTAACTTCGGAAGAGATCCTTCTCTTGCCGAATGATAGCACATTTTAATTGCATTATGCAAAGAAAGGAAAAAGAAACATGAAGAAACGAACGAGAATTGCTTCTCTAGTTGCTGCGGTTGCTATGACTGTTTCTGCATTGCCAATGGCTGCTCTTCCAGCACTTGCAATTCAGACAACAACAGAAGGCGATCACGGTACTCTAACGAATGCAGTTTACCAGATCCGCAAGGCACCGGATAATCTGCATGCACCAGCAAGTGATAGCAATCCAGCACAGAACTTGGTAGAAATCTCTAGAGATGACCTTGCAAAGGGAGATTATACCTTTAAGGCTGCTGCTTACATCAAGGCAGATGGTCAGATGACAGACGATGACTTTGTCTCGACAATCAGTATGAAGTGGCAGGCTTCTAACTACAAATACATGCGGTTTGCTGAAGATGACTATACCAGCGTAATCCCGATGGAAACTTATGAATTGTCTGATGGTACTAAATTTAATGCAACCTTAAGACCGTTCTCACTGGCAAAAATCACCCACAGCCCGAAGAAGGGTGATGGTTATTTCACACCGCTGTGGAGAGTTGTAACCAATGAAACAGCAGTAGAACCGTGCACAGGTACACCAGTTTATTCCGCTGGTCCGAACAAGATCAAGTTCACCTGCACATACTATACAGAAGGTCAGTACAAGTCGCCTGACAGCAAGGTAATCGTTCCGGTAGAAAGTTCCAAGACTACAAAGGAATTTACTTTGGATCTGACTGTGGATGAAGAAACCAACACAGCGACTTATGACTTCCAGGTACCGCAGCAGGGCACACAGCCGGGTGCATATCCGATGTTTGCATATCACGGTGTCATCCATAACTATGACTCGTCCACTCCAGAAGGACAGGTTATCAATGGCGACAACGATATGATCAGAATGCAGTACGGTGAAGATAATGGAACAAAGTGGCTGGATGGCAAGTCTGATTCTTATCCGATTATGACATTTGATGTTACGATGTCGAAGGATACACCGGATGGCTATTACTATGTAAACTTTGATACAGAATCTGGTTCTCCTTACATCGAAGACAATCAGTCTATCATCCTGAAGATGAACCGTATGGTTCGTGCTTACAAGGAAAATGGCAAGTCTTTGGTAGAAACCATTTATCCGACTGGCTTGGAAGACAAGTCCAACTTCCTGACCATTAAGGTTGGCGATGCAAAGGAAACAACTGCAACTACAACCGCTACAACAACTACTTCTGCAGCAGAAACAACAACAACTGTTTCTGAAACAACTGTACCAGTAACAACAACTGCTGCTGCTGATACAACAACAGCTCCTGCAACCTCTAGCGAAGCACCGACGACCACTACAACCAATGGACTGGTTGTTGGTAATGAACCGACAATGGCAGTTAACAACGGTCAGAAGATCTTCGCAACACCGGGTCAGGAATATGCAGAAATTCCGCTGAACCTGTACAATGTACCGGATACAGAAGGTATCACCGTTGCATTCAAGACCGATGCAGAAGGTACTCCGACATTGGCACTGTTGAAGGATGCTTATCAGCTGTATGAAGCAGCAGATGCATTCGTAAACCTCGGTAAGTGGGAAGCAAACCCGAAGGGTCTGAGCTGGGGCGTTCCGTCCTCCGGTAAGCAGATGGTTAAGGGCAGCGACTTTGTAAACGGCGATGTATTCTTGTCCCTGTACTACAACATTCCGGATGAAGAAACCGTTAAGAGCATTGCAAAAGCAAACAATCTGGAACTGAAGCAGGATGCAGAACACGGTACATACTACGAATTCCCGCTTGTTTTCGAACGGGAAAAGCTGAACAACAAGGACGGCAAGCTGCTTGACTGGGTTGGCACAAACAATACCAAGATCAGTGCAACTTATGTAGATGGCAGCATTTGCATTCCGGTAACAGGCGTTGAACCGACAACCACAACCGCAGTTACAACTACCACTCCGGCAGGCTCAACTGCTACTACAACTAAGACAGAACTGACTGTAAATGGTCCGACCATGGCTGTTAACAAGGGCGAAGATGTCGTTGTAACACCGGGTCAGGAATATG